>Ga0194052_1000145_pt1 | contig 49911 bp, 31 predicted proteins | sample SepL226m_MetaG_FD_160117 | JGI IMG/M metagenome (GOLD analysis project Ga0194052, IMG submission 160117) | Anoxic zone freshwater microbial communities from boreal shield lake in IISD Experimental Lakes Area, Ontario, Canada - Sep2016-L227-6m | ecosystem: Environmental > Aquatic > Freshwater >...
GGGTAATATAGCGCACCCCCCTGTTGAAAAATGTTTCAACCAGCGAAAGATCCAGCCCTATGGGGTAGCCATTCTCCATGCCTATAAACACTGCGATCTTTCCTTCTTTTTTCAGACGGTAAGCATCCTGCGGTTTCAGCGCCAGGGCAGCCAACGCCTGGTTCCTTTTTAATACTGAATAAATTGTGTCGATGATCTCGAAAGCTTCATTTTTAATTTTAAAAAAAGAAGCCTGGTCACGTTTCCCCTGGGAGGTGAATACCGCGAAGAAGATGCTGTTAAGGCCCCCTTCCTTCATACGGGGAAAGTCCACTTTGGAACCACCTGAGTCGTGTCTGCTGCCCGGGTCGAAATCACCAGCCATCAGCCGCATCGGGGTATCGCAATGGGAATCCACGGTGAACACCGAACGGTGGATCTCAGCTGCTTTTTTGAGCAGTTTCCCGTCGGTATTGTTGCCAGAGATGCCTGCAAAAACGTGGAACAGTAAAAAAGCTATGCATATTGTTCTGGTCATGGAGGGTTTTATTTAAGCTGGCGAAGGTACATCTGAATGGTATTTTCCAGCCCGTAATACAAAGCATCGCAGATCAGGGCATGCCCTATGGAGACTTCGAGAAGGTGAGGAACGTTCTGGTAAAAAAAATGCAGGTTTTCAAGGCTGAGATCATGCCCGGCATTTACGCCTAAACCTGAATCATTTGCAGTTTCAGCTGCTTTTTGAAAAGGCAATACCGCTTTTTGAGGATCGGCCTTATAAGCGGAGGCAAATGCTTCTGTATATAACTCTACCCTGTCGGCTCCCGTTTTCGCGGCATTGCGGATCATTTTCTCATCTGTTTCAATGAATACCGATGTCCTTATCCCGCTGGATTTAAATCCTGAAATTACCTCCTTAAGAAAGCTTTCATGTTTAATGGTATCCCATCCGGCATTGGACGTTAGCACTCCCGGCGGATCGGGTACCAGGGTAACCTGGACAGGTTTTACTTTCAACACAAGTTCGATGAAAGCCTCTGAAGGATAGCCTTCAATATTGAATTCCGTTGTCAATACCGGCTTGAGATCATACACATCCTGGTAGCGCACATGCCGTTCATCGGGACGGGGATGCACCGTTATGCCTTCCGCCCCATACCGTTCACAATCCAAAGCCGTCCTGAGCAGATCGGGCATGTTCCCTCCCCTGGCATTTCGCAGGGTAGCTATCTTGTTAATATTTACGCTTAATTTAGTCATCCCAAGAGTTTATGCAAAGCTAATACTAAAGGGTGAATTGAGATAAAAAGCTTGTAACTTTGTACTGTATGAGGATAGTAATTCAAAGAGTTTCATCAGCTTCCGTGGAAATTGAAGGAAAGGTCCATGCCTCTATCGGCCTCGGGCTTCTTATCCTTCTGGGAATTGAAGATGATGATACTGCGGATGACGTAAACTGGTTATGCCAGAAGGTTGCCAGGTTAAGGATATTTGACGATACCGATGGTGTCATGAACCTGTCTGTCACCGATATAAACGGGGAAACCCTGCTTGTAAGCCAGTTCACACTGCATGCATCCACAAAGAAAGGCAACAGGCCGTCGTATATCAGGGCTGCAAAACCCTTGAAAGCTGTTCCCCTTTACGAAATGTTTGTAAGCAGTTTATCAGCAGAAACCGGGAAGGAAGTCAAAACCGGAGTTTTTGGTGGAATGATGGAAGTGGCGCTTGTGAACAGCGGACCGGTGACCATAATTATAGACTCGAAAAACAAGGAATGATATCTTTGATTAAGTTAAGGAAAAGTTTGGTTTTTCTTTCAGGCCTGACTATATTTGTACCATGAAGACGGTCCTCCTTATTGAAGATGACAGGCTTATTCTTGAGACTACCGCCGATTTTCTTGAAACATCAGGTTACGAGGTGTTAAAGGCGATAAACGGTGCAGAAGGAATATCTCTTGCAAAAACCCGCTTGCCCGATCTCATCCTCTCAGATATCCTTATGCCCGGGATTTCAGGGCACGAGGTATACAGGGCCCTTAAGAAGGATATTACCACAGCCGATATCCCGTTTATTTTTCTTTCTTCCCTCACCGACAAGCAGGACATTCGTATAGGGATGCAGATGGGAGCCGATGATTACATCACCAAGCCTGCTGATCCCCCGGAACTTTTAAAAGCAATAGAAACCCGGCTTGAGAAATTCGACAGGCTTTTAAGGCATAAGGAATTACGTTATCATGTGCTGTTTGAGCTGGCATCGGAAACGATCCTGATGATCAGGCCCGACACTTCTGAGATTGTTGACACGAACCAGGCGACCCTGGAATTGCTGGGATATACGAAAGATGAGATCACCAGCAAAAAAGTAACAGATGTCGTGCCTGCTTTGGAATGGGAAAATATTTTAATGACATTTAATAACGGCAGCGGGAAAAATAAGATATCCCGGTCCGAATCACGCTGGAAACGCAAAGACAACCGGGAAATCCCGGTTCAGCTGAATGGCCAGGTAGTGGAGATCCAGGGGGAAAAATATTTTCTCCTGATAGCAAAAGACATCTCCGATATAAGGTACAAGGAAAAAGCGCTTAAGGAAAGTGAAGAACGTCACAAAGAACTTGTTGAGAATATAGGTGAAGGAATCGGGGTGGTAGATTTGAATGAACGGTTTACATATGTTAACCCGGCTGCCTCCGAGATTTTCGGCCTTCCGTCTTCCCAGCTTGTCGGACAAAAACTCCTGAACTTTATACATCCGTCTTCACATACAGAAATATTAAAGCAAACCCAGAACCGCATTCTCGGCCAGAAGAATATTTACGAAGTGGAAGTTCTGAGGCTTGACGGCCAAAGGAGATGGATCATCGTCACAGCAACTCCACAGTATGATGCGAACGGACAATTTTCCGGTACTTTCGGTATCTTCCGCGATATAACCAGGAACAAGATTGCTGAAGCCCGTGTCAAGGAAAGTGAGGAAAGGCTAAGCGCTATTGTTGATCTTACCAACGATTATATCTGGGAAATCGATCCCCAGTGGAGATATACTTATGTCAGCTCAAAGGTTTATGATATCACCGGGTACCGGTCTGAAGAGCTTCTGGGTAAATCGCCCTTCGCTTTCATGCTTCCCGATGACGTGGAAGCTGTAAAAGAAGAACTCAGGAAATTTGTTCACGATTACAAACCCCTGAATTTTCTTACAAACCGGGTAATTCATCGTGACGGACATATCGTATATCTTGAATCCTCAGGGATCCCGTTATTTGACCTTAACGGGAAATATACCGGTTACCGGGGTGCCGACAAGGATATCACGCTCAGAAAATCCTTCGAGAACCAGTTGATTGTCGCCAAAGACAAAGCCGAAGAATCAGACCGCCTCAAATCTTCTATTCTTGCCAATGTGAGCCATGAACTGAGAACCCCCTTAAACGGGATACTGGGGTTTGCCGAAATACTTAAATCTGAGTTGAAGGATACAGACCACGAGATGATGGCCGAGAACATCCACTCATCCGGAAGAAGACTTATGGGGACCCTCAACTCACTGATCACCTTATCACAGCTTGTCGCGGGTAAAGTTACTCTTACCATACGGCCGCTTCTTCTGAAGGAAAGCCTTAATTCAGTGATTAAATCGCTTGCTCCCCTTGCAAACGAAAAAAATCTTACCGTCACTTTAAACGCTGATCCCTTTATCAAGGTAAATACCGATGAGCAGCTGCTCAAGCAACTTTGCCGGCAGATCATTGATAATGCTATCAAATTCACTGAAAAAGGAGGAGTTACAATCGATGTTACAACAAATACTCCGGGAACAGAGGGGTATGTAATAATTTCGATCAGCGATACGGGGATAGGGATTGAAAACGACTATCATGACCTGGTGTTCCAGGAATTCAGGCAGGTCAGCGAAGGATTTGGAAGGAAGTACCAGGGATCCGGGATCGGCCTTACCATTTGCAAGAAAACCATAGACCTTTTAGAAGGCAAGATCACCCTGGAGAGCAAACCCGGCAAAGGCTCCACTTTTCACATCTGGCTTCCATACCGTCAAACTGAGGTATCCCCGGAAGGAGCTTCACCCTCACCCAAAGGAGTCAATGAATTAAAAACACCCGAAAAGGCTGAGTTGCCCTGGGTACTTCTTGTTGAGGACAACCTGGTGAATAAAGAGCTTACCGAATTTTTTCTCAGGAAAGTATGCCGGCTTGAATATGCCCCTGATGGAGCCTCAGCTATCCAAATGGTAAAGACAAAAAAATATTCTGCCATCCTGATGGATATCAACCTGGGATACGGCATTAACGGCATTGAAACAACAAAGGAGATCAGGAAAGTTGAAGGTTACAAGGATATTCCAGTGATTGCCGTTACCGGGTATACCATGAGCGGTGATAAGGATATGCTGATCGCCCAGGGCTGTACGCATTACCTTGCAAAACCTTTTGACCAGGCAAGCATTCTCGAATTAATGAAAGATATTCTGGCAGGGAAAAGATAAGTTCTGCTGATTCCCAATCCTGTATTTTCTTTATAAAATCTTAATCCGGCTTTTTCGGTCTGCCTGCTGTCCTTCATATAACTTTGCAATGCTTAAAAACATTTAATCTCTAACAATAAAAACACATCATCATGAAAAAAGTCGTTGTCTTAGTATCAGCTATTTTGCTGTTTGCCGGTTTAACTTTTGCACAGACCCCACAGGCAAAGGATCAGAAACCAGCCGAAAAGAAAGAAGCTCCAAAGAAAGAGCCCACTGCTGAAAAGAAAGATGCTGCAAAGCCAGCCACAAAACCTGCTGAAAAGAAAGCTGCAAAACCTGCAGAAAAACCTGCAGAAAAACCAGCTGAAAAGAAAGCTCCTGAAAAGAAGTAACAGGGAACTTTTCTGTTTTAAACGCAAGAGGCCGTCCTCCCGGGACGGCCTCTTGCGTTTTATTTGGCCAACATCCTGTTAAATACAATAGGGAATTTGACAGCCACCCTCACAGGCTTGCCATTGCGCCTTGCAGGCTCCCACCTGGGCATAAGTTTTATCACCCTGATAGCCTCTTCATCGCAGCCGCCTCCGATGCTTTTGCTCACTTCTATGTTCGACAGGGAGCCGTCGAGCTCGATTACGAAAACAACAACAACAACACCCTGGATTGAGGCCTTTAATGCGGCCTCGGGGTACCTGACATTCTTTCGGAGGAACCAGAGCCTGGCGTCGTCACCTCCCGGGTACTTCGGATAGGCATCAATCACCGTTACCAGTCCGTTTACTTCACCCTCCCCTTTGCCGTCAATGGCATTGCCATGCCCTTTGCCGATAGTATCGGCCGCAGGGGCTTCTTCTTCAACGGGAGGACTTTCTTCGGCAGGTTTGAGTTTTTGCTCCATCACCGAGTCGGTAACAAGGGGGATTTGTTGTTCTTCCGTTTGTTTTGGGAGGGACCCGGCAAGTTTGTCCATATCATCATCCTGAGGGGGCTGGAGAGGGAGATATTCAACATAGGTAATAAAATCTTCGTTTAACAAGGGGACGGGCTCAAAGAAAAAGTACAGGAATGCCCCCACTATCACTGACACAAAGAGAAACACTGAAATAATTATCGAGATCAGGAGGTTTCTCGGGTAGACCTTTCGTAAAACATATCCTCCGTATTCCTGGTTCCTTCCAGTGAAAACAATGTCGAACAAGTCGGGCTGATGGCTTGCCTTCATTCCCCCAGGTATTTTTTTAGTACTTCGATTTCCCTCCTGTGGCGTTTGGTAGGCCTCCCGGTACCGGGATCACGGAATTCAAAATTAAGCTGTCTCATCATCTTAACCCTGGCATATTCTTCTTCAGGGGTAAGATCTTTCATATAATCAGGCACGAGGGGCGCCCCTACCCTGTTATCAAGGATCCCGAGTACTTTGACGTTTTTTGTAATCGCCTGCTGGGAAATACTTATCTCGTCACCGGTTTTAACCTCCCTGGAAGGCTTCACTATATGCCCGTCAATCCTGATCTTTCCCGATTTGCATGCATCGGTTGCCTGGCTGCGGGTCTTAAAAAGGCGCACAGCCCATAACCATTTATCTATCCTGACCCCTTCTATCATTTCTGACGGAAAAAAATCTCCATGGGAGCCCCCGTAAAATTAAATTGCTCCCTGATTTTATTCTCAATAAAACGCCGGTACGGATCCTTTAAGTATTGAGGGTGGTTACAGAAAAATACGAAGGAAGGGAAAGCCGTGGGCAACTGTGTGGCAAATTTGATACGTACATATTTCCCTTTTACTGCCGGGGGCGGAGTTTGTTCGATCACGGGAAGTATGAAATCATTAAGTTCCCGTGTAGGGATCTTCCGCATTCTGTTTTTATAAACCGTAACGGCAGTCTCCATTGCTTTAAGGATACGCTGTTTCTCGGTTACCGAGGTAAACACAATGGGGATATCGCGGAAAGGAGCGGTCTGCTCCCTGATCATTTCTTCAAAATCCTTATGCGTATTGGTCTGCTTTTCAACAAGATCCCATTTATTTACAACGATGACAACACCTTTGTGGTTCCTGTCGATAATATGGAAAATATTGAGGTCCTGGGCTTCGAAACCCCTTTCCGCATCGACCATGAGCATGCATACATCGCTGTGTTCGATTGATCGTATGGCCCGCATGACCGAATAGAATTCGATATCCTCCTTGACTTTCCCTTTTTTCCTTATCCCGGCTGTATCTACCAGGAGAAAATTGAGGCCGAACGAGTTGTAAATCGAATGAATGGAGTCGCGGGTAGTTCCCGGAAGAGGGGTCACAATAGTCCTGTCGATCCCCAGCAACATATTCACCAGGGAAGATTTCCCCGCATTCGGGCGGCCTACAATGGATATCTTGGGGAGATCCGACAATTCCTCGTTGTTCTCAGGCGATGACTCACCCAGTGGCTGGAAAAGTTCCGTAACTGCATCAAGGAGTTCGCCTGTACCGCTGCCGCTCACGGCAGATATCCCGAAGATCTGTTCCATTCCCAGTGAATAGAAGTCATGAACCATGTTTGCCTGCTTTCCGCTGTCGATCTTATTGGGGACCAGTATCGCTTTTTTGCCCGAGCGGCGGAGGATATTGGCCACATCTTCATCCATGATGGTAACACCCTCCCTCGCATCCACAACAAACAGTATAATATCAGCTTCATCTATGGCGAGGTTAACCTGCTTTTTAATTTCCGATTCAAAAATATCACCTGAATCGTCGACATAACCCCCGGTATCGATCACCGAGAACTGGTGGCCGTTCCAGTCCGACATCCCGTAGTGACGGTCGCGGGTCACCCCGCTGGTTGGGTCGACAATAGCTTCACGCTGTCCCACGAGGCGGTTGAAGAGTGTACTTTTACCCACATTCGGGCGACCAACAATAGCTACTATTTTCGACATATTTGTTTAATTATTCATCACGCCATCACGCTCATCGCGCTCTTCACGTCATCACGATCATCACGGTTTCATTCATCACAATTCTTTATCATCGCTTAAATTATACCCGAACCTTTTCAGCTGGAGTTCATCCTCCCTCCAGTCCTTCGACACCTTTACATGCAGTTCAAGAAACACATGCCGTCCAAGGAATTCCTCGATAGAAAGGCGGGCTTCGGTGCCCAGTTTTTTAATGGACTTACCCTGGTGGCCGAGTATGATGGCTTTCTGTGATTCCCTTGCGATGAAGATGATCGCCCTGATCCGTATCAGTGATTCATCCTCTTTAAAAGAATCAATAGCAACTTCGACAGAATATGGCACCTCCTGGGAATAATTCATAAGGATCTTTTCTCGGATGATCTCCGAAACAAAGAACCTTTCATTCCTGTCGGTCAGCTCGCTTTTATCATAAAAAGGCGGATGTTGCGGCAGCAGTTTGATAAGCCGGGTCTTCAGCAAGTCAAGGTTGGACTGGTGAAGGGCCGATACCGGGAGGATCTCGGCTTTTGGCAGCAGTTTTGCCCAATTTTCCACTTCCTTTTCGAGTTTAAGCTGGTCTATTGTATCTATTTTATTGATGAGGATGATAACAGGAAGATTCGTATTGATTATTCTCTGGAGGATTTCATCATGGGTGAATTTCAGTCCGGGTTCGGTGACAAGCAGGATAATGTCGGCGTCGGACAATGATGAACTTATGGCCGATACCATAGCCTGGTGCAGTTTATATTTCGGGGTGAGGATTCCAGGGGTATCCGAAAACACTATCTGGTAATTCTCATCATTAAGTATCCCTATTATACGGTGCCTGGTCGTCTGGGCTTTTGGAGTAATACCTGAAAGCTTTTCACCTATCAGGGCGTTCATCAGGGTTGATTTCCCAACGTTGGGATACCCGAGGATAGTAATATAGCCGGCTTTATGAGCCATAATTTTTTTATAAATTTTGAGATGCGGCAAAATAACCCTATCTTTGCAGCGCGAAACCTAATTATACCGCGTTACAAACGACAAAGGTACGAAAATATATCGCGGGGTGGAGCAGAGGTAGCTCGTTGGGCTCATAACCCAAAGGTCGTAGGTTCGAATCCTACCCCCGCAACCACGAAACCCTGGCACGAAAGTGCCGGGGTTTTTCTTTTTCCGCCGAGGCCCGAAGCTTGCTTCGTGGCTGAGGCGGAAAAAGAAAAAGACCGGGCGAGCGAAGCGAGCCAGGGGATTGAGTGGTTAAGCCTCCCCTCAAACGGATCAGCGCAGCTAATCCTGCGAATGCAATGAGCAGGAAGCGTAGCTAATCCTGCGAATGCAATGAGCAGGAAGCGCAGCTAATCCTGCGAATGCAATGAGCAGGAAGCGCAGCTAATCCTGCGAATGCAATGAGCAGGAAGCGCAGCTAATCCTGCGAATGCAATGAGCAGGAAGCGCAGCGAGCCAGGGGGTTCGTGGATTAGCCTCCCCTGAAAGTCATCTGAAAGGCTGCAAAGAGCTGACAAAGCTTTATTATTTCCTGCAACTGCCAGGTATTGAGCAACCATATTTTGCAATTCCTGCTAACACATCAGCATTCCCCGAGCATATTTTGAATTTTTCGCAAAAAGGTTCATTACGATCCTGAAAATCAATTTAAGTTCCCCTCAGCCCTGAATTAACTTTGAATTGAAAATCAAGGAAAAAATCGGAGGCATTATGAAAAATCTATTCTACGTTTTATTGTTCTTATTCCCGGTTGTTGCTGCTGCCCAGCAAGACTGGGACAAGTCAGCACCTTCGTATGCTGTCTGGATCAATGTGGGCGATGCAGGTTTCTCGGCAGGAGATGCTTATAATACAAGCCTTGCCTTCAGTCTGTCAGGCGAACCCTATGTTGCATATGTGGATATGGTAAATTCTTATAAAGCAACGGTTATGAAATTTCACGGAACCAGCTGGATAAATGTTGGAAATACCGGATTCTCGGAAGGCGAAGCAGGCAGTACAAGTCTTGCATTCAGCCCGATCGGCATGCCATATGTGGCTTATTATGATGCCGCACATTCAGGTAAGGCTACAGTAATGAAATTTGACGGAGCCGGCTGGGTAAACGTTGGAGATGCCGGCTTCACGGCAGGATCCGCTAATGTTACAAGCCTTGCATTCAGCCAATCCGGGGAACCATATATAGCTTATACTGATGGCTTGAATTATAGTAAAGCTACTGTTATGAAATTTAATGGAACCAATTGGTTAACTGTCGGAAGCGCAGGATTCTCGGCAGGAGAAGCAGGCAGTAAAAGTCTTGCATTCAGCCCATCTGGTCAGCCTTATCTGGCTTATGTCGATTATGGAAACTCTCAAAAAGTCACCGTAATGAAATTTGACGGCTCAAACTGGGTAAATGTCGGAAATGCCGGCTTCTCGGCAGGACAAGCTGATTACATAAGCCTTGCATTCAGGGGGTCCGGGGCACCTTATGTTGCTTATCAGGATTATGGGAATTCCAAAAAGGCAACAGTAAAGAAATTTGACGGTACCAACTGGGTGAATGTCGGGAATACCGGTTTTTCAGCAGGTGAAGAAGGTTTTACAAGTCTTGCATTTGACCAGTCAGGTGATCCCTATGTGGCTTATACTGATATCGGGCATTCAGGCAAAGCAACTGTTATGAAATTTAATGGAACCAGTTGGGTGAATGTTGGAACAGCAGGCTTTTCAGCAGGAGTTGTACAGTACACAAGCCTTGCCTTCAGTCTGTCGGGTCAACCTTATGTTGCATATAAGGATTTTGGAAATTCCGGCAAAGCCACTGTAATGAAATATGATTACCCCACAGGTATTGTTGAACCACAACAATCACAGATATCAATTTATCCAAATCCCGCAAGCGATATAATAACTATAGAAACATCAGCAATAACAGCCCAAAGCCAGTTATCTATTTCAAACCTGAGCGGGCGGGAATTAATCACACTCCAAATCACCCAGCCCAAGACACAAGTGGATATCAGTACCCTGCCACAAGGGTTTTATGTGGTGCGATTGGCAGGGGGAAAAGGCTTGCAGGCGGGAAAATTTATCAAAAAATAACCTAAGTCTTTTTATATCAATAATTATAAAATCAAGAAAATGAAAAAGCTTTACATCTTATTGATTACGATGTTCATGGTGAACATTGCAATGGCACAGTGGACCGCTTTATCGAGCGGAACGGCTTATGGCTTAAATTCAATTTGCTTTACCGACGCCAATACAGGATATGTGGGGGGGATTGATTATGATAACCAAAAAGGGGTCATTTTTAAAACGATCAATGGAGGAACAAACTGGACTGTATTATCGAGTGGCACCTTGAACCCGTTATTTTCAATTTATTTCGTCAATTCAAATACGGGTTATGCGGTGGGATCGTTTGGAGCGCTTTTAAAAACAACCGATGCAGGTGTAACCTGGTCTGCCTTGTCAAGCGGGACGACAACTACTTTAATGTCTGTGAATTTTCCAGACGCCAATACGGGTTATGTTGTGGGCGGACTTGGAATAATTTTAAAAACCGATGACGGAGGTACAACCTGGACTACCTTACCGAGCGGAACAACCAATTCTTTATATGCAGTTCATTTCACTGATGCCAATAAAGGTTGTGCCGTAGGTACTTTGGGAACCATTTTAACTACAATTAATGGGGGCACAAGCTGGGCTGTTCATCCTGTCGGGATATTAGAAATGCTGGAATCTGTCAGTTTTCCCGATGCCAATACCGGCTTTGTTTCAGGCAGTCACGGATTAATTTTAAAAAGTACGGATGGCGGATCATCGTGGAGTACAATACCAAGTGGAACAACCGCTTGTTTACTTTCAACATGCTTTATCAATGCCAATGCAGGCTATGTAGCGGGCGAAGATGGAACCATTTTAACCACCCACGATGGAGGAACAACATGGACCACACAGGTTAGCGGAACAACCCAGTGGCTATCTTCAGTTTATTTTACTGATCCCAATACAGGATATGCTGTCGCCGACAGCGGGGTAATTTTAAAAACCACCAATGCAGGTTATCCTTTTGGAGTGACTGATGTATCACCTTCGTCAATCCACTTTAAAATTTACCCAAACCCTGCGTCAGACCAGGTTACCTTCGAAACATCGGAAATACCAACAGAAGCTCTGTTATCCATTTCAAACCTCAGTGGTCAGACGCTGATAACCCGCCAAATCACCGGGCCCAAAACGCAGATTGACATTTCCGGCTTTCCAGGTGGTGTGTATTTCATGCGCTTGACCAGTGATAAGAAGGTGGCGACGGGAAAAATCATAAAGCAGTAGCATAACCAACCTTTCTGCCGGGTTTTATATCGCGCACATAAACGGCGGGAAGAAGGTATACATATTGAATATAGCTAAACGATAATTCATGGCAGAATGACATCCGCAGTCTATAAAATCAAACATATGAATACCAGGCACTTTATCCGGATATACATGCTTATACCGGTCCTGCTGACACTGGCGCAGCTGCATCTCTCAGCCCAGGAAACAGTGAAAGTCGTGGACAAGAAACACAAGGAGATTTATTATGTCCTTAAATCCGACAAGAAGGTCCGCCAGGGCCCATATTGTAAACTGGGCTGCAATGATTCTGCGGAAGTGGAAGGTTTTTATAAGAACGGGCTGAAGGACAGCATTTGGACTGGCTGGCCGGCCAGCGGCGTTTATTCCCTGGGCAAAAAGAAGGGAGTCTGGGCATACTACAACTTCGTCGGTCAGCTGGAGCAAAAGTATGACCATTCAACCAACGAATTGCTTTACTGGCGCTTCTACGGAACCCCTGACTCCCTGTTCACTTTTTATTCCGGCAACGATTCAACAAAAATAAAACTCGAACGACCTCCCCTGTATATTGGAGGTGAGGCCGTGCAGCTTGAACCCATACTGGCCCGGGTCAGGATCCCATGGTTCACTGTCTGGTTACACAAAAACTATAGAAAAATCATTATCAACTTCACTGCCGACAGCAGTGGAAAAGCTTCAGGCTTCAGGGTCACGAAAGGGATCTCAGCCGGCTTCGACAAAAAGCTCTTAAAAGCCATACAGGAGATTCCCCAGACCTGGCTCCCGGCAATACAGAACGGGAAACCGGTACCCATGGAATATTACTTTGCTATGAGTTTTTATATAGTGCACCGGCATAAAAAATAAATCTCCGCTGAAACAGCTTATCCTGGCCGGTAATATTCCTTCAGTATCCCTGCTGCGTATCTGTATTGCTCAGGAGAATTATACAATTGCACCGAAATCCGTGTTGTGCGCCTGGGCGGATCAGACCAGTACCATAACGGCAGTTCCAGGTTGTATTTAGCATACATCCGGTTCTGGATATCATCGGCATCTTTATAATCGGGAGGATGTATTTTCCCCATCAAGGGAAGTTCCATGGTTGACATTCCTGCATTCATTTCATCGGGACAGCTCGGCTCCAGTCCAAGTTCCCGGCAGAAAAAATTCCTGGCCTCAATGCAAACATCATGGTTGCGTTTCATGATCGCATCCCATCCCCCGGGCATAAGGGAAGCCATATATTCGATGGAATCAGGTACGCAAAGCACGGGAGTAGGATCAAATGTCCCGGGCCAGAAAAACCGCTCTGCAAAGGGTTCTGACTTATACCCTGCATGGCTTACAACCAGGGGCACAATTTGCTTTTGCTTATCTTTTCTTACGTGAAGAATGGCAGCGCTTTTAGGAGTGCAAAGCCATTTGTGGCAGTTGGCAGTGTAATAAGCAGCCCCTATGCTGTTAATATCGAGGGGGATGCTTCCGGGAGTATGGGCCCCGTCAACCATTGTATCCACTCCCCTCTTTTCGAGTTCCCTTACGATCTCTTCCACAGGCTGGATAAGCGCTGTGGCCGAGGTAATATGATCGATAAGGGCGATTTTAGTTTTTTTACTGACTGCGGATAGCACAGCGTCGGTGATCACGCCTGGTGAAGAAACCGGAATGTCGTACTTTGCTTCAACCAACACAGCACCTGTCGTTATAGCAATGTATTCAAGCAGCTTGCGGCATGCAAAATAAATATGATTGGTAAACAGGATCTCATCCCCAGGTTCGAAATGCAGAGACCTGAAAACAGTGTTCACACCGGCTGTTGCATTCGAAACAAAGACCAGGTCTGAATAGTCGGCATGTACAAAGTTTGCAGTCTTTTCCCTTGCATTATTGAGCATGCCTTCAAGCTGGCGAACCATAAACCGCATGGGCTGACCCTCAAGCATCTGCCTGTATTCATCCTGCTTTTCAAGGATATACTTTGTACATGCTCCGAAAGAGCCGTGGTTAAGGTATACTGCCCCGGGTTCAAGGGCCCAGAGGTGGGAATATTCGGAAGGGTAGCGGTAGGAAGATTCCATAGGATGTAAGATTTAGGATGCGGGATATATAATGTAAGATTCATTGTTCACCAGTCACTATTTACCATTCACCATTCACTGTTCACCATTCACCAGTCCCGGTTATTCCACCTCAAGTATCAATCCTTTCAGGTACTCCCCTTCGGGATGGTATATGCTTACCGGATGGTCGGGCCCCTGGGAAAGATGATGCAAGATCCTTACATTCCTCCCGGTCTCGATTGCTGCCGACTGCAAGGCCGAGCGGAACATTTCCCTGTTGATTGCCTGGGAGCAGGAAAAGGTAAACAGCAGTCCTCCCGGTTCGAGGCGGCGGATTGCCGAGGCATTCAGGTGGATATAAGCATGAAGGGCATTGTTTGTAACATTATGAGTTTTGGCAAAGGCCGGAGGGTCAAGGATGATCATTGAATATTTCCCGGTAGTTTCCCTGAGGAAGACCTTAACATCGGCTACTTCCTCGGAATGAAGTTTTTCATTTAGCCCGTTAAGGGCAAGGTTTTCTTTTGTCCATCCTATGGCCGGCCTTGAACTATCGATCGAATGAACATGTGTTGCGCTCCCTTTGAGGCAGTATACCGAGAAAGCACCGGAATAGCAAAACGTGTTCAGGACCGTGCGGCCCTTTCCATAAAACTGGGCAAACATGCGGTTGCTGCGCTGGTCCAGGAAGAATCCCGTCTTCTGACCGTTGATGAAATCCACATTAAATTTATGGCCGATCTCGGCTATCTCTACTGCCCCTGAACTGCCGAAAAGGAAATGATCGTGATTTAGTTCGTTACGTATTTCGTTACGATGTTCATTACGATTTCCCTGCGAACGCGCCATCGTCTCGGCGCTCTTATCATAAACCGCAAGGAGTTTCTCTCCATAAACCTCCTTCAGTGCATCGGCCAGCAGGGATTTAATATTATGCATCCCCATTGAATGGGTTTGAATAACGGCAACACCGTTATACCAGTCGATGATCAATCCCGGCAGTTCATCGCCTTCACTGAAAACGAGACGGTAAGCGCTGGTATAATCATTGTCGGTAAGGCCGGCCTTCCTCCTCAGTTCAAAGGCCTGTTTCAGCCTGCCAAGCCAGAAATCAAAGCCGGCTGCCGTCTGCGTGAAAGAGAATATCTTGACTGCAATGGATCCGTTCAGGAAATGACCGGTCGCCAGGTACTTCCTGTCAGAAGAAAAAACCTCTACGATCTCGCCTTCCTTTATATTACCTTCCCTGCTGTCGATTGCGCCGGAGAAGATCCAGGGGTGCCTTCTGAGAACCGCGGCATCCTTGCCCGGCTTCAATATTATTGGGTGGAATCTGTCCATGAACCTAAAAAATTAATAAAATACTTGAATTGCCGGTAAATTTATCACTAATTTTGTGTCAAATTTAAAACCCAAAGCAATGAAAAAGTATTTTTTGCTTCTTCTCATTCCGGTTTTCATCGCATCCTGCGGACGTGAAGCCAAGAAAAAAGCAGAAGAATTGCAGGCTCGCAACGACAGCCTGATGAACCAGACCACGCAAAAGGATGAAGCGATCAACGAATTTGTCCGTTCAATCAACGATATCCAGAGCACTCTGGATACGATCAAGATGAAGGAGAATGTGATCAACCTAAGTACCGAACGGGGTGGTGAATTGAAACAAACCGCCAAGGACCAGATCAAAACCGATATCCAGACTATTTACAGCATGATGCTTAAAGATAAGGATCAGCTTGCCAAACTGACCAAGAAACTGAAATCTGCAAATATGAAGGTTGACGAACTGCAGAAACTGGTTACCCGCCTCGAAAAGGATATCGCCACAAAGAGCGCCGAGATCGAGGAACTAAGGACAAGCCTTGCAAAGCTCAATATCAAGTTCGAAGCAGCATCGCTAAAGATCGATACCCTGAGCAAGACCGTAAATCAGCAGGGTTCAAAGATTAACGACCAGACCCAGACCATCGCAGCACAGGAAGAAGCCCTCAATACTGCTTATTATGTGATAGGTACAAACAAAGACCTGAAAAAGAACGGTGTGATCAAGAAAGGCGACATCCTTGCCGATTTCAACAAGGAACTGTTCACCAAGATCGACATCCGCAAAACAACTGAAATCAGCATCCTGAGCAAGAAAGCCAAGATCCTTTCAAGCCATCCAACTGCATCGTATAAATTCACCGGTGACAAGAAAGTCATACAGTCACTGCAGATCTTAGATTACAAGGCATTCTGGAGCAATTCAAAGTACCTGGTGATCATGGTTGATTAAACCATATTAAACCCAAAAAAAAGGCCTGGAAATTCCGGGCCTTTTTTTTATTTCTGCGGAGCTGAGAAATCCTGCTCTGCCAGGAGCTTTCCTGTCTCATCATAAAAACGCCATTTGCCGATTCGCTGATCGTTCTTATAATCCCCTTCGTATCTTACCTTGCCATTCTCAAAATAAGTGACCTTCCTTCCATCGCTTTTGCCGCTTTTATAATTACCCTCGCTCCATTTTTTACCATTCTCGTACCATGAAACCCATAACCCATCGCGCTTCCCGTCCCGGTATGCGCCGTCCATCTGCATCTGTTTGTTTTCATAGTATGTTGTTTCCCTTATCATCTCGCGGTTTTCACCTTTCCCCTTATAAATGCATACCCGCTTGGGCGAGCCGTCGGCAAAGGTTTCTTCAATGACTTTCTGCTCGAAACGGCAGGCTGAAGCTAAAAATACGAGTAAAATAAGGAATGTGGAGATTGAGGTTTTCATAAAAATAAATGATTAATGATTTACTAATAATTGAATAAGAGCCTCTGGCCCCTGATGGTTTCATTGAACTTTCCCTGGTCAAAAACAAGACGGCCGCTGACCCAGGTTTTGTTGACCCTCGACCTGAAGGTAACCCCTTCAAGAGGCGACCATCCGCATTTATAAAGAATATTTTCAGGTGCAACCGTCCAGGGTGCATCCATATCGACCAGAACCAGGTCGGCAAAGTATCCTTTCCTGATAAACCCCCTGTCTTTTATCCTGTAAAGCACTGCAGGCGAATGGCAAAGTTTTTCTATAATTTTTTCAAGAGGCAGCCTGCCCATATGATAAAACGCAAGCATAGCCACAAGGCTGTGCTGGACAAGCGGCGCCCCTGAAGGACAGGAGGTGTATGGATTATCTTTTTCCTTAAGCAGGTGGGGTGCGTGGTCGGTTGCCACGATATCGATCTTGTCGTTGATGAGGCCTTCCATCAACCCCAGTTTATCTTTCTCGGTCTTAATGGCAGGGTTCCACTTGATCCTGGAGCCCAGGTCGGCATAATCCCTGTCGTCGAACCAGAGATGATGAACACAAACTTCCCCGGTAATCAGTTTTTCTTCAAGTGGTATGGTATTATCGAGAAGATCCAGCTCTCTGGCAGTGGATAAATGCAGCAGGTGAAGCCTGGCCTTATGTTTGCGGGCCAGGCTTACCAGTAATTCCGAAGACTTATAACATGCTTCTTCACTGCGGATGAGTGGATGGGCTTCTATCGGGATATCGTCTCCGTACCTTTCCCTGTAGGTCTTTAGATTGGCCTGTATGATAGCCTCGTCTTCGCTGTGAACGGCAATGATCACGGGAGATTCCCTGAAGATTGCTTCAAGGGCCACGGGATCGCTCACCAGCATGTTCCCCGTGGAAGCCCCGGTAAACACTTTAAGGCCGCAGATGCGTAAGGGGTCGGCTTTTTTTATTTCATCAAGGTTATCATTGGTCGCGCCAAGAAAGAAAGAATAGTTCGCAAGGGATTTTTCACTTGCAAGTTTGTATTTATCCTCAAGTATCTCCAGGCTCGTCGCTTTGGGAAGCGTATTGGGCATATCCATAAAGGATGTGACCCCTCCGGCAACGGCGGCTCGGCTCTCGGTATACAGATCGCCTTTTTCGGTGAGGCCCGGATCCCTGAAATGGACCTGGTCGTCGATCACACCGGGCATCAGCAGCTGCCCGCAGGCATCAATTTCAATTGTTCCTTCGGGACGCACAAAGGAAGAAGGCCTGGGGCCGTCATAAATTTCGAGGATCCGGCCGTCGGCAATTATCAATGAACCGGGAAACTGTTTCCCCTCATTAACAATGATGGCATTGTGAATAAAATATGATTCCATAATAAAAACCGGGAAAAAGTTCAGGCGTTTTTACGCTTGTATTTTTTAAAGAGGCTTTGTATGCGGAGTTTGATCACTCCAAAAACGGCTTCCTTAAAGATACCCTTGCTCATTTTTGACTCACCCAGGGTACGGTCGGTGAAAATAATAGGGATTTCAACAATCTTAAAACCGAGTTTCCAGGCAAGGAATTTCATTTCGATCTGAAATGCATAACCGGTAAAATGAATATTGTCAAAGTCAATGGCCTCAAGCACAGGACGGGCGTAACATTTGAACCCGGCAGTGGTATCCCAGATCTTCATCCTGGTAATAAACCTCACGTAGGCTGAAGCGTAATACGACATGAGCACCCTGCCAATAGGCCAGTTCACTACATTAACACCGGTAACGTAACGGGATCCGATGACCAGGTCGGCCCCTTTGCTTTTGGCCTCATTATAAAGCCGCACCAGGTCGGCGGGATTATGGGAGAAATCGGCATCCATCTCAAAGATGTAGTCATATTTCCTGTCGATTGCCCAATGAAAGCCATGAATATAGGCTGTTCCAAGCCCAAGCTTCCCTTTTCGCTGTTCCATGAACAGCTGCCCGGGGAACTCTGTCATCAGCCGTGAAACAATAGCCGCCGTGCCGTCGGGGGAATTATCTTCAATGATAAGTATATGAAAGTCTTTCGGAAGGGAGAATACCGTACGGATGATCCGTTCAATATTTTCCTTCTCATTAAAAGTTGGTATTATGACAAGACTATCAGACACCAGGGGGAAATTTGTGCGAATTTAAGAAAATTCAATAAACATTTAAAATATTACATCACACTCTTTAACACTTCAAACTTTTTAAGCCCCTGGGCGACAGACCCCGTTTCACGAAAAGTGATGAAGAGTTTGTTCCCTTCCTGTTTCAGGCGCAAGCCGGTCGACGGGTCTTTGACCAGTTCGAGTATGCTTGTGAATGCCTTGGACTGGTAATACGTTGAATCGGGGTTCGACGGGAAATAGGCATTCATTCTGCCTTTTCTGAGTATAAGCTTTTCAAATCCTATGATTTTTGCTGCTTTCCGCAGTCGTATGGTTTGAATAAGGTCATCGGTTTGCCGGGGAACAGGCCCGAACCTGTCGGCCAGCCTCTCCCTGAATTCATCAAGCCTGCCTTCATCCTCTATGGAATCCAATTCTTTATAAAGATTTAAGCGCTCGGTAATATTCGTTACATAGGCGTCGGGTATCAGGATCTCCATATCGGTTTCAATCACACAGTCTTTCACGAGCGGGCGGGCCGGCTGGTCATGGAACAGCTCACCGAAATCCTGTTCTTTCAGTTCGGTGAGGGCCTCATCCAGGATCTTCTGGTACATCTCATATCCGATCTCGGTGATGAACCCGCTTTGCTCGGCCCCAAGGATGTTTCCGGCGCCCCGGATATCCAGGTCGCGCATGGCAATGCTGAAACCGCTGCCGAGTTCCGAAAATTCCTCTATGGCCCTGAGCCTTTTCCTTGCCTCATCGGTGAGGGTCGACATGGGGGGCGCGATCAGGTAGCAGAAGGCTTTTTTATTGGAACGCCCTACCCTTCCCCTGAGCTGGTGCAGGTCGCTGAGTCCGTAATGATGGGCATCGTTGATGATAATGGTATTTACATTGGGGATGTCGAGGCCCGATTCAATGATGGTGGTAGCAACGAGCACGTCGAATTCCCCTTCGATGAAATCGACCATGACCTTTTCGAGCTTTGTGCCGTCCATCTGCCCGTGTGCCACAGCCACTGTGGCTCCGGGAACCAGCCTTTGAATCATTCCGGCCACTTCGCCTATATTCTGCACCCTTGTGTTCACGACAAATACCTGCCCTCCCCTCGACAGTTCACTGCCGATGGCTTCCCTGAATACATCTTCATGAAAAGCATGCAATTCGGTCTGCACCGGGAAGCGGTTTGGCGGAGGGGTGTTGATGATAGAGAGGTCCCTGGCCCCCATCAGGGAGAACTGCAGGGTTCGCGGGATCGGGGTGGCTGTGAGGGTCAGTGTGTCGACATTTACCCTCAGCCGTTTCATTTTTTCCTTGGCTGCAACCCCGAATTTCTGCTCCTCGTCAACGATCAGCAAACCGAGATCCTTAAACTGTATGTCTTTCCCAAGCAACCTGTGGGTCCCGATAAGGATATCGACTTTCCCTTCTTCGAGGTCCCTTAGGATCTGGGTTTGTTTCTTTGCACTCCTGAAACGGTTGATGTAATCGACCCGGCAGGGAAAATTTTTCAGCCTTTCCGAAAATGTCTTGTAATGCTGGAGGGCAAGGATTGTAGTGGGGACAAGTACCGCCACCTGCTTGGAATCTGCAACAACTTTAAAAGCCGCCCTGATGGCTATTTCGGTTTTCCCAAATCCTACGTCCCCGCAAACGAGGCGGTCCATCGGGAAATCAGCTTCAAGGTCCTTTTTAACATCCAGGGTTGATTTGATCTGATCGGGGGTGTCCTCGTAAATAAATGAAGCTTCAAGCTCGGTTTGCATATACGTATCCGGGGCAAATGCAAAGCCCGTGGTCGCCCGCCTTTCAGCATAAAGTTTGATAAGGTCCCGTGCGATGTCTTTGACCCGGCTCTTCGTTTTAGCCTTGAGCTTGTTCCATGAATCTGAACCCAGGCGGTTCAAAACCGGGGCAGTCCCTTCCTTCCCGATATATTTGGAAATGCGGTGAAGTGAATGAATGCTGACGTAAAGCACATCCTCATTCTTATAAATAAGGCGGATGGCTTCCTGTTCCTTCCCGCTGTTCACGATCTTTTCAAGCCCGTCGAAACGCCCCACTCCATGGTCGATATGCGTTACGAAATCACCCGGCTTAAGGTCGTAGATCTCCTTAAGGGTCAGGGCTTCCTTGCTGGTATATCCTTCCCTCAGGTGATACTGCTGGTAGCGCTCAAAGATCTGGTGATCGGTGTAGAAGAGGAGCTTAAGGTCGTGGTCGACGAAGCCTTCGTGGATTACGTGAACGAAAACCTGGGGTCGCTCGCAATCTTGCACCGCGTCTGGGGTTTGCTGCGCTGCACCCAAGGCCGCTTGTGCAAATTGCTTCGCTTTCATGTTTTCGTTTCCCGGTTCCAGATCCTCGAATATTGCATTCAACCTGTCGGCCTGCTTGGGACTGTCGGCAAGGATCATATTCCTGTACCCCTTTGCTGCATGATCCCTGAGATTGGCCATCAGCAGTTCAAAATTCTTATTAAAAGAAGGCTGGGGTGCTGTATTGAAAACCACCTCCCGGGCTGTTTTAAAGTAAAACTGCCGTCCGAATTCTACAGATGAAAACTCCAGGAGCAGGGGCAGAAACTCCTTGCTCTTCAGCAGCAGGTCCGAACCTGTCAGCTTATCCATCTCATCGGCGCAGAATGCGGCATCATCAAGCCAGATGACCGATTTATCGGGCAGGAACCCCAGCAGGGGCTCATATCCGGTATCTTTCTCAGGATTTACCCTGATATCAGGCACTATCGTAATTGTTTCCTTTTTATCCAGCGACAGTTGGGCCGAGGGGTCGAAAGTCCTTATCGATGCAATGCTGTCGCCACTGAATTCAATCCGGTAAGGATGGTCGCTGCTGAAAGAGTAAACGTCGATCAACCCGCCCCTGAGGGCAAATTGTCCGGGCTCAAGCACAAAATCGGCTCGCTCAAAATCATACTCAACGAGAAGGTCAAGGATAAAATCCATATTCACCTTTTCCCCTGCCGTGAGTTTCAGGGTGTTCTTCTCAAGGAATTTACGGTTAACAACTTTTTCGGCAAGGGCCTCAGGGTATGTCACTATGAAAAAACTCCCCTGCCTGTTGTTCAGCCTGTTCAGCACTTCGGTCCTCAGCAATAAGCCCTGGTTGTCCTTTGGTCCGCTCAACAGCCCTTTTTTGAATGAGGAAGGGAAAAACAGTATCCTCTTCTTTTCCGATTCCGCCCCGCTTTCCCCGAAGATCTGTTCCAGGTCGTTAAGAAAATATGCCGCCGACTCCCTGTCGGGGAGGATAGCAATATGGACAAGGGGTGTTTTTTGAAATACGCAGGCGGTGACAAGCGAACGGGACGACCCAATAAGGCCTTTCAGGCTGAAGCGTACACGCGACGGGCCGTTCAGGGCATCCGAAACCTCGATGGTCCTGGGGTCCTTCTGGTAATATCCGGTCAGGTCATCCTGGTTCAAAAGAGTGATGAATATTTTTATTCAGCATTTAACCCAGGCGGAATTCAGGCGAATGTTCCTGCATGAATTTTTCCGCTTTTTCAACCATATTCGTTGGGCCTACAAATATAGGGGCACGTTCGTGCAGTTCTTTCGGTTGAATGTCAAGGATCCTGCGGAAACCGTCGGAAGCCTTGCCCCCGGCCTGTTCTGCAAGAAAGGCGGCCGGGTTGCATTCATACAGCAAACGAAGTTTCCCATGTTTGCTCTTTGTGGTTGCAGGATAAATAAAGATGCCCCCGCGTATCAGGTTGCGGTGAAAATCGGCTACCATCGATCCTATATACCTTGTAGAGTATGGCCTTGAAGTTGATTTATCGTCCTCCTGGCAATACCTCACATACTGCTTCACGCCTTCGGGAAAATAAATGTAGTTTGCCTCATTGATGGAATAGATGTTCCCGCCTTTAGGATATTTCATGTCGGGATGGCTGAGGATGAATGAGCCAACCGAGGGTTCAAGGGTGAAACCGTTCACACCATATCCTGTGGTATAAACCAATACGGTGGATGAACCGTAAAGCACATAGCCTGCGGCAACAAGGTTACGGCCCGGCTGAAGGAAGTCTTCAATAGTAGCCATCCCCCTGACCGTTCTCCTGAGGTATACCGAAAAAAGGGTGCCTATGGAAACATTGCTCTCAATATTTGAACTCCCGTCAAGAGGGTCGATGGCAACCACGTATTTGGCGTGCTTGGAATGGGCGTTGTCAAGAATAATGATCTCCTCGTTTTCTTCGGAACCGATTGCACAGCATTGTCCGCCATCGGTTAAAGCTGCGATGAATTGCTCATTGGCAAACACATCAAGCTTTTTTTGCTCTTCGCCCTGCACATTGATCTCACCGGCATAGCCCATGACATCACCCAGCCCGGCACGGTTGACTTCACGGTTGACAAATTTGGCTGCAGTCCCGATGTCGTTCAGCAAACGGGTGAGTTCTCCTGAAGCTCCGGGGTATTCGGCCTGCTTCTCAACGATAAATCCGGTAAGGGTTTGAAATTTCATATTTGTTGTCTTAAGGAACTGCAAAGATAGCATATTGCGGGGAAAAGAGAACAGGGAGCAGGGAACCGGAAATCGGGAGCAGGGAACGGGGAACGGGGAACGGGGAGCAGGGAACGGGGAGCGGGGAGCAGGGAACCGAGTCACGATTTTTGTACCTTTGTAATGATGGAACTCAAAGTATTTAAATTCGGGGGGGCATCTGTTAACTCGGCAGCCGGGTTTCACAATGTTTTCCGTATCTTAAAAAAGTATAAGGGCAGCCAGATCATGACCGTGGTTTCAGCCCTGGGAAAGACCACGAATGCGCTGGAAATTCTGCTGAAACATTACCTGGACAACGACCCTGTGCCCCTTATTGAATCATTCAGGGCGATCCGTGATGTTCATTTCAGTATTATCGGCGAGTTATTCCCTGATGAAACCCACCCGGTTTATGGTGAAACCGAATCCCTGTTTGATCAGCTGAGGGGGTATGTCAGGAAAGGCCATCTTTATGATAAGATTAAAAGATCTTACGATTTTGAATATGACCAGATAGTAAGCTATGGAGAGCTTTTCTCTTCATGCATACTGAGCAATTACCTGAATTCAAAGGGAATAGCCTGCAGTTTGTTTGATGCAAGGGAACTTATTATGACCGACCATACCCACCGTGATGCAAAGGTGGACTGGGATAAAACTGCCGCGAAGGTCAATTCGGCAATTCTCCCCTGGCTTGCCGGCGCCTTGCCGGGAAGCATTGCCCTGACCCAGGGTTTTATTGGTTCTGACCCCTCAAACAACACCACGACACTGGGAAGGGAAGGTTCAGACTATACTGCAGCTATCCTGGCCTATGTTCTTAAAACTTCCGAAGTAACAATCTGGAAAGATGTACCCGGGGTTTTGAACGCCGATCCGAAATGGTTCAGGAACCCAAAAAAACTGCCTACCGTATCCTATCGTGAAGCCATAGAACTTGCCTATTTCGGGGCCTCGGTGATCCATCCGAAAACAATCAGGCCTCTTGAAAATGCAGGCATCAGGCTGTTTGTCAAAAGCTTTGAAAAACCAGGCGCTGCAGGCACCCTGATCACGAACATAGACCATTGGGACATCAAATTCCCGATTTATATCAGGAAACAGAACCAGGTCCTGATCTCAATATCGCCCAGGGATTTTTCGTTTATTGTAGAGGAAAATCTCAGCCAGATCTTTACCGTGCTGGCAAAATACAGGGCAAGGGCCAATGTCATGCAGAATTCGGCTATCAGTTTCTCGGTCTGTCTCGACCGGAATGAGCAGGTGCTTTCTGAACTGATCGAAGAGTTGTCGCTGGATTATGAGATCCGTTATAATTACAATGTCGAACTTTTCACGGTACGCCATTATACCCCTTCGGCGATCCGGCGCTTAACCAAAGGAAGGCCGGTGCTCCTGGAACAGAAAACGAGGCATACGGTACACCTGGTTGTAAAATAACAAATTTGTATATCGCTCGCACCTTCACACCGCCGCTGGGGCTTGCTGCGCTTCACCCAAGGCGGCTTGTGTGAAGTGCCTCGCTATTATCGCATCAAATCTATTGCGACAATCACTCTGGTAACACCACTGGGAAATCATACCTGAAGTCCTTGTATTCAGGCTTTTCAAGAATCTTAGTCAGGAAATCAGCATAGGCATCAGTAAACGAAAAACTGTTGATGTCGTAATAGTCATCCGAAAGAGGTTTGTTCCCGACGGCCCCCATATCAATGGCTGTGGTATTGAATTCTTCAACTTCAACCAGGGGGACGATTTTTTTCATTACCGGCATCATACCGTAATCTTCGCGAAGAAGCAGGTCAACTACCTTATCGGCCAGGGTGGCAGTAAGCCTGCGGTCGTAATGACGGCAGTGACCCGACCTCGGGTAATAGCCTGAGATCTGTGCCCTTGCTTCAATTCCAAGACGGGCCGAGATCTCCGATGCAACAACCCCGCTCACGCCTCCGAACCTGGGATGGCCGTATTCGTCGACTTCGGAAGAAGCATATACCACATCAATCTTGCCTGATTTTTCATTATACCAGCGGATACCCTCTGATACGGGGATGATGATGCATTTTTTCTTTGAACTCATATAGGCCTCTTTCACCCGTTCAAAAAACAATTCCTTGCGCTCCTTAGTGATGTCATATTCAGGTATGAGGCTGAGAGTTGCCCCGCCAAAGGTGGAAGTTCCCGTAAGCCAGCCTGCATCCCTTCCCATGACTTCCAGCACAATTATCCTTGAATGGGATTCGGCGGTGGTTTTTAAATTGGCTGTAAATTCCATCATGGCCCTTGCCGCAGATGGGAAGCCCGGGCATAATACTGCCTCGATGTCTTTTCCCTTATAATTATGAATGGTACGGGTGCGCAAATCGTTGTCAATGGTTTTCGGAAAACCGATGACAGGGATGCCTTCAGTCTCAAAGAGCCGCTTTGCAGCGCCATTGGTATCATCACCACCGATAGTAACAAGAACATCGATCTTGTATCTTTCAAAATTCTTAAGAACCTGGGGGACCCTGCTTTCGGGATTCTTCTTGGACGGGAATGGGTTGGTGCGGCTTGAACGCAAAGCTGTTCCGCCATAATACCCGTCGTAAGGCTGGTCGGTAAGATCCACTATATCGCCATCGCCAAGAAGGCCTTTCCAGCCCCTCAGTACGCCATAAACTTTAAAACCTAATAACGACGCCCTGTTGCGTATGGCTTCAATGCTTGAGTTGATAGCCGGGGTATCGCCGCCTCCCGAGAGAATGGCAAGTGTTTTACCTTTAAAAAGTTTGTTTTCGAGTTTCATGAAAAAGGTATTAATTTTTTTGCAAAGATAAAAAAACGGGGGACATAAGATGAGGGATGCGGGATGCGGGATACTGGGTTACTGGGTTACTGGATTGCTGGATGACTGGATGACTGGGTTACTGGGTTACTGGATGCAGGATATATCTGGTTATCTAGTCATCTAGTTGTCTAGTTGTCTAGTAATCCAGATATCAAGTTATCCCGCTATCACGATTCTCCTGATCTTCTCCACCAGCACACTCGCAAGTTTAACATTCGATTCCATCGTCCAGCCTGCAATATGAGGGGTAAGAAGCACATGATCAGATTCGAGGAGATATCTGAAGTCAGCGGTTAAATCCTTCGAAAGCGCTTCAAAGGAACTGTTTTCAAACTCAAGAACATCAAGTGCAGCCCCCTTTACCTTCCCTGTTTTCAAGGCTTTCACCAGAGCAGAAGTGTCGACGACCTGTCCCCTTGAAGTGTTCAGAAAGAAAATTTCCCTGGCGAATTTTCCAAAGTAGGCCTCATCGGCCAGGTATCTTGTCTCCACGGTAAGAGGCAGATGCAGGCTCACAATATCAGATTTCGCCCATAATTCTTCCATGGTGCTTTCAGTCACGAATCCATCCCCGTAGCCCGATTTATACTTATCATATGCAATTACATTCGCTTCAAAGCCTTTCAGTCTCTGTGCAAATGCGCTGCCCATATTCCCGTAGCCGATTATGCCGACGGTTTTGCCCTTGATCTCAATACCCCTGTTACCTTCCCTTATCCATTTTCCCTGCCTTACTTCATTGCCGGCGCGGCAAATATTATTTATCAGCCCAAGCAGCAAGCCCAAAGTATGTTCGCCAACAGCATCACGATTCCCTTCGGGGGAATTCAGGCAGCTGATACCCAGTCCTTCTGCATAATCCACATCGATATTTTCAAGGCCCGAACCGACCCTTCCTATAAACCTGAGCTGCGTTGCCTTGTCGAGGAAGTCTTTGTCCAACTTTATTTTACTGCGGATGACTATGCCGTAATATTCCGATGCGACGGCTTCGTATTCCTTCCTCCCGTAAGCGGGGAATTCTTCGCATTGGAAACCCATACCTTTAAGTTCTTCCCTGATCAGGGGGTGGACCGTATCGATAAAAAGGACCTTTCTCATGACAATGCAGGTTAAACGGGATTACTGGATTACTGGATAACTAAATAACTGGATTACTGGATAACTGGATAACGGGATAACTGGATAACGGCATACGGGATAGCTGGATATTCTGTATATCGTATCTTGCTATCTCATTAACTCGCATCCAGAACCCCGGTCTGATTTTCCCTCAAAAGTACCAAGGTTTCTGAAGGAATTGATAAAATAAAGCAAATTTTCGTACTTTCGCAGTTTCAAACAATTATGTGGAATTTTCTTGTACGAATCATCCTCAGAAACCGTATCGTAATCCTTTTAGCGATTGCCCTGATCACGGCATTCATGGCCTATAAAGCCCTCTTTGTTCAGATTCAGTATAAAAATCAAAGCATACTCCCGAACACCGATACCACCTTCAGGGTCTACCAGAAATTCATCAAACAATTCGGTGAAGACGGCTCGGTGATGTTCATCGGCATGGTGGAACCTGAACTTTTCAAACTTCAAAACTACAATTCAGTATTTGACCTCTCCGACTCACTGAGCCGGATCAAAGGCGTTGAAGGCATCGTTTCAGTTACCAGGATCTTCAACCTTGTAAAAAACGATTCCCTCCGGAAGTTTGTCTTTGTGCCCATCAGCCCAAAGAAACCTGCAAGCCAGGCCGAACTGGATTCAATTCATAAACTCATACTTTCGCTTCCTTTTTACGAACACCTGCTGTATAACAGGACCACCTCGGCTTACCTTTTTGCCCTGACCCTCGACAAGAACCTGATCCATTCCAAAGCAAGGCTGAAACTCGTCAACAATATCAAGGGCATTGTTGACCGCTTCGGGAAACGCAGCAATATTGAAGTGCATTATTCGGGGTTGCCATACATACAGACCCTGATTGCCAAGAAACTGCAGGATGAAATGAAGTTTTTTGTCATACTCACCCTGCTTATCGCCGCATTTTTCCTGTTTATCTTCTTCCGGTCATTCAAGGCCGTGATCTTCCCCATGCTGGTGATCATAATCTCTGTGGCCTGGGCCCTTGGCTTCATGGCTCTTTTCGATTACAGGATCACCATGCTTACCGCGATCATCCCTCCCCTGCTCATCGTGATAGGGGTTGAGAACTGCATCTTTATCCTGAACAAGTATCATTACGAATTCGCGCATCACAATAACCAGGCAAAAGCCCTTTCGAGGGTGATCCAAAGGATAGGGATGGCCAACCTGCTTACCAATGCAGCCACGGCAGCCGGTTTCGCGGCATTTACGATTACAAGGAACAAACTTCTTGTTGAGTTTGGGACGATTGCAGCTATCAACATTATGGTTGTATACGCCCTTTCACTTACACTGGTGCCTATTATCTTCAGCTTCCTTCCCCCGCCTGAAGGCAAGCATGTGAAACACCTGGAGGCGAGCCTTGCAAAAAAGATCATCGACAAAGCCGTTTTCTGGGTAACCCACTACCGCAGCCAGATCTATATCGGGATGGGAGTATGCGTGGTGGTTGGGATTGTCGGGGCCAGCCTTCTTCATACTTCGGGAACTATTGTTGACGACATCTCCAAAAAAGACCCGATCTACAAGGACCTGCTGTTTTTTGAGAAACACTTCAAAGGCATCATGCCCCTTGAAATCTCGATAGATACAAGGAAGAAAAAAGGGGTCCTCCAGCTTTCAGTCCTGAAGAAAATCGACAGGTTGCAGGATACCCTTGCAAAATATCCTGAACTTTCAAAAGCCCTTTCGGTGGTGGAAGTCATCAAAACCGCCAAGCAGGCTTTTTACGGCGGGGATCCGCAGTTCTATACTTTGCCGAATTCAAATGAGATCGCTTTCATGGCCGATTATATTCCCGATATGAAGCCTAAGAAACGGACGATCCTTAAAAACTTTATCGACAGTACATACCAGATCACCAGAGTCAGCGTGCAGATGGCCAATGTGGGGACGACGAAAATCGACAGTATACAGAAAAACCTTAAACCGAAGATCGACAGTATCTTCAACCCCTCAAAGTATACGGTTAATATTACCGGGACCTCGGTCGTATTCCTTAAAGGGACGAATTTTCTTATCAGGAACCTCTGGGAAAGCATCGCGCTGGCTATTGTGATCATAGCGGCTATCCTGGCTTTCCTGTTCACATCCTGGCGGATGATCATTATTTCGCTTATTCCGAACATCATTCCCCAGCTTATGACAGCCGCCCTGATGGGATTTATAGGGATACCCATTAAACCTTCGACCATACTCATTTTCAGCATTGCACTCGGCATTTCAGTCGACAATTCAATACAGTTCCTGTCGCGGTACCGGCTTCAGCTGAAACACTCAAACCACAACATCCCCTACTCGGTAATCTCAGCTTTGAAAGAAACAGGCTACAGCATGATCTATTCCTCAACGGTGCTTTTCTTCGGGTTCGGGGTATTCGTTCTTTCCACTTTCGGCGGGACACAGGCCCTGGGCCTGCTTGTATCAATCACCCTGCTGGTTGCCGGGATGCTCAATATGTTTGTTTTGCCGTCGATGCTGCTCACCCTCGACCGCTGGAGCACAACCAAGGCCTTTGAGAAACCTTTACTTGAGATTTATGAGGATGAGGAGCATGAACATCGGGATGACGGGATCGCTGGATAGCTGGATGGCTGGATAACTGGATAGCTGGATAGCTGGATAACTGGATAACTGGATAGCTGGATAACTGGTTACTGATCACTGTTCACCAGTCACCAGTCACCAGTCACTAGTCACTTAAAAAAGACATTATGAAAGGAATCATACTGGCCGGGGGATCCGGAACCCGCCTTCACCCCCTGACCCTTGCGGTCAGCAAGCAACTTATGCCGGTTTATGACAAACCCATGATCTATTATCCCTTATCGGTACTCATGATGACCGGGATCAGGGAAGTTCTTGTCATTTCCACGCCATACGACCTTCCCCATTTCAGGAAACTGCTTGGCGACGGGAAAGCCCTGGGGATGTCCTTCTCCTATGCCGAACAGGCTGTTCCCAACGGGCTTGCCCAGGCTTTTGTGATAGGCAGGGAATTCGTCGGGGGGGATGATGTTGCACTGATCCTCGGCGATAATATTTTCTACGGAAACGGCTTATCCCAGCTTGTCCAGGAAAGCAATAAACCCGAAGGCGGAATTGTTTTTGCATACCATGTGCAGGATCCCGAACGTTATGGTGTTGTTGAGTTTGACAATCAGTTCAGGGCATTGTCAATTGAAGAAAAACCCAAACAGCCAAAGTCAAATTATGCGGTGCCGGGTTTGTATTTTTATGATAATTCCGTTCTGGAAGTTGCAAAAAACATAAAGCCCAGTGCAAGAGGGGAGTATGAAATTACAGATGTAAACCGGTATTATCTTGAGCAGGGCAGGCTGAAAGTGGGGGTGCTGAGCAGGGGCATTGCATGGCTCGATACAGGCACTTTCGATTCACTGTTGCAGGCCGCCCAGTTTGTCGAAGTTGTTCAAAGCAGGCAGGGATTGAAAATCGGCTGTATCGAAGAAATCGCATACAGGATGAGGTTTATCGACCGGGAGCAGCTGATCAGGGTGGCCCAGCCTCTTCTGAAAAGCGGGTACGGACAGTATTTGCTGAATCTTGACGACCTGCCGGGTTTTTCAAAATGAACCATTGAATCACCCAAAGCCCGGTGATGAAGGAGCTGAGGGAAATTTACATCCGCACATGTATATTAAAAAAGAAATTCAGGATATTATTTCAGAGGCCTTCCATTCGGCTAATTTTAACTTTAAACCTTCATCCCTTTATGATCCCATCAAATACATGATGGATCTTGGAGGGAAACGCATAAGGCCCTTGCTTACCCTGATGTCATGCGAGATGTTCGGAGGCTGCATTGAGGAGGCCCTTGCCCCTGCTATGGGGCTTGAGCTCTTCCACAATTTTACCCTTCTTCATGATGATATCATGGACCAGGCCCCGATAAGAAGAGGCAAAGAAACGGTCTTTAAAAAGTGGAACACGAACTCGGCAATCCTTTCGGGCGACACCCTGTTTGTCATGGCCTACGAGCTTGTTACAAAGACCACACCCGCCCTGCTCCCTCAGGTACTGGAGCTGTTTAACGACACGGCGAGGAAAGTATGCGAGGGCCAGCAATACGATATGGATTACGAAACCAGGTCCGATATTTCTATTCCTGATTATATCCTGATGATACGGCTTAAAACCGCTGTCCTCATCTCCTGCAGCCTCAAACTTGGCGCAATCATTGCCAAAGCCCCGGCCGAAGAGGCTGACCTGATATATGAGTTTGGAGAGAACCTGGGGCTTGCATTCCAACTCCAGGATGATTACCTTGACGTTTTCGGAGAGGTGGATAAATTCGGGAAAGAAATTGGTAATGATATAGTAACGAATAAAAAGACCTTCCTGTACCTGAAGGCGTTTGAACTTGCCAGCGGGGATTCCCTGGAACTCATTACCAGTCATTACCGGGAGAAGTCTCTTTCGGCTCCTGTAAAGGTCCAGACAATTACTGAAATATACAGGAAGCTGCAGATTGACGTCATGACACGTTCCCTGATAGACGAGTATTTTGGCAAAGCCCTGGAAATAATTGCGCGGATCAATATTCCCGATGAAAGAAAGCAGATGCTGCTTGAAGTTGCCGCACAGATGGTTGACAGGGAAAGCTGATCAGGAAAATTTTTCCAGCTCGTTATGCAGATCTTCCCATTTTTCCATTTCTGCCAGCAACCTTGATTTCAGGTCTTCATATTCCCTGTAAAGTGATCCATCCCTGATCCTGTCCTGGTGTTTCTGGGGTTCACCAAGCATGCCTTCCAGGATTTTAACTGCAGTCTCAAGGTTTTCAATCTCATTTTCAGAACGGCTGATCTGGTTCTTTACTTTCCGAAGGTCCCTTTCAGATTCCTTCTTCTTCTCATATGTTGCCTTATTTTCCGACACTGCTTCCCGGGAGATATCCTTCCCTTTCAACGAATTCTTTTCAAGCTCTGTAAGTTCCCTGATCTTCCTTTGCTCCAGGTAATCATAGATATCGCCTATATGTTCCCTGAATTTCCCTTCCCTGAACTCGAATACCCTGTTGGTGAGACCCTGCAGGAAATCACGGTCATGCGAGACGATGATAAGTGTGCCGTTATACTGCAGAAGAGCGCTCTTGAGGATATCCTTGGAGCGCATGTCGAGGTGGTTGGTAGGCTCATCGAGCACCAGAAGGTTGGCAGGAGTAAGTAAAAGCTTTGCAATGGAAAGCCTGGATCTCTCGCCCCCGCTGAGTACTTTAACCTTCTTCTCAATGTCGTCGCCGCTGAAAAGAAATCCGCCCAGTATACCTTTAAGCCTGGGCCTGATATCCCCAACGGCAATTTCATCTATGGTTTGAAAAACGGTTAGCTCGGGGTTGAGATGCTCGCTCTGGTCCTGGGCATAATATCCAGTCACCACATTATGGCCTTTTTTCAGTTCACCTGAATATTCGAGGATGCCTGTAATTATTTTCGAAAGCGTGGTTTTCCCTTCCCCGTTACGTCCAACGAAGGCAATACGGTCTCCCTTGACTACAGTGAAATCTATGCCGTGCAGCACTCTTTTCTGGGGATAATCCTTAATGATATTCTTCCCTTCAAGCACGATCTTACCCGAATGGGGGGCCGGGGGGAAGCGGAAATGTATGGAGGATTCGTCGGTTGCTTCAACCTCAACAACATCCATTTTCTCCAGCATCTTCAACCTTGACTGTACCTGCTTTGCCTTGGTATTCTTATACCTGAACCTCTCAATAAAGCGTTCCACCTGCCTGATCTGCCTCTGCTGGTTTTCAAATGTGGCAAGCTGGCTTTCCATCCTCTCTTCCCGCATCTCCACGTAGCCCGAATAATTGGCTTTATAGTCATAGATCTTGCCCATGGTGATCTCGATGGTCCTGGTGCACACATTGTCGAGGAAAGCCCTGTCGTGCGACACAAGGATCACGGCCCCGCGGTACTGGACAAGGAATGTCTCCAGCCATTGAATCGCTTCAATATCGAGGTGGTTGGTCGGTTCATCAAGCAGGATAAGATCAGGCTGGCGCAGAAGGATCTTTGCAATTTCTACCCGCATCTGCCATCCGCTGCTGAACTCATACATGGAGCGGATGAAATCCTCACGGGAGAAGCCCAGGCCAAGGAGCACACGTTCTACGTTGGCGTGAATGGAGCTTCCGCCGATCAGATGATACCGTTCATAAACATCCGATTGTTGCTTCAGCAGGGCATGGTATTCCTTGGATTCAAAATCAGTTCTTGTATGTATCTCCTGCTCAAGGTGTTTAATGAGTGTCTCAAGTTCAATGACTTCTGAAAAGGCCATTGCAGCTTCCTCCAGTACGGTAAGCCGGCTGCTGGTTTCCATTTCCTGGGGAAGGTAACCAATAGTCTGGCTGTCGGGCATGATTACTTCACCTTCTTCAGCGGGTTGTAATCCTTTAAGGATCTTAAGCAGGGTGGTTTTTCCCGCTCCGTTCTTTCCTACGAGGCCTATACGGTCCTTATCATTGACAATAAAAGAAACGTGGTCGAAGAGAGGTTCCCCTCCAAACTGAACCGATATATTAGATACTGAAACCATTTGAGCCGGCAAAGATAGGGATAAAAAAAAGAGGCCGGCGAATTGCCGGCCTCTTTGGGAATATCTAATTAAAGATTAGTGCGAAACAGTAACCTTCACTGTACGTGTTCCCTGTTCGGTGGACACCTTCACGAAGTAAATTCCTGCATTCAGGTTCGAAACGTTGAAGTTTGTGAGCTTTCCGTTTACATTGCTATTCCTGTATACGGTCTGGCCTACATAGTTCATAACGTCGATTGAATTGATAACGAAATCGCTCTTCACGTTAACGTTACTATTTGCAGGATTCGGATATACCATGATCTGGCCATTGCCGATTTCCACGATGCCAACATGCGGGAACTGCACTGTAATAGTGTCGCTGCCCGGTGATTCGCAGAGGAATGTATTTGCAACGGTGTCATTGTATACGGAGGTTACAAAATACTTGTAATTTCCAAGACCTGTGAGAGGAATAATGTCGGTATAAGTTGTACCGCTTACTATTGCTCCATTGATCTTATGGAAATTATGAGCTGTTGAATCGGTACGGTAAACATTGTATCCCTTCACTATACCACCAGCGAATTCAGGTGCATTTGCAGTCTCGGTGAAAGGCTTCTTTCCAACCGGAACGAGGGTGTTCACATCAACGTTATCGGTTCTTGCTGAACCTAAACCGTTGCCGGCATTGGACTGAACGATCAAATCTTTACCACTAATAGTCTTGGTTCCGATATTGATCTGATCAACTCCCCATGCATACCAGATTCCACCTGATCCATTATCAACAGCCTGCCATGCAAGAGTAACCGTTTGGCCCATGTAAGCAGCCATGTCAACAGTGTAGGTTTTCCATTCACCTGTTGTTGTAACCGGGGGTAAGGTTGCAAGGTCAAGCAGAACATTCCAGGTTGTACCATTGTTTGTAGAAACTTTACAATAGTAATGGTCACCATGAGTTGATCCCTGGCAATAATCCCAGGCCATGAAAGTAAGGTTAGATGTTACCGTTACCTCATGTGCGATCAGCCATTCATCCTGGTGAGTAGTTTTCCACCATACGGCTGCATAATAATTGCCAACCGGGGGCATAATAGCAGTATTACCTGCAAACTGCCACCAGTAACCATTCGTGGTACTTGTTGTAGTGTTGGTTTTAATTACCGTGAAATACTGTGGAGGGAAGGTAGCGCCTTCAAAACCTTCATGTATTCCATGACCGTCAGGTTTACATACCGGGGCTGTCCAGGACAGGTTCACGGTATTATGTGACTGGGTATAGGTTAAGGCAGTAGCGGGTGAACAAACTGCGTACACCCTGATATTATCTACATACCAATGGAGGATATCAAGCGATTTGGTACCATGAGCACGGAACTGGATTTTAAAGGCTTTGCCTTTCGTTGCCAGAAGCTCAATATGTTTGGTTGTCCAGTTTACGTCGCCATTATTAGCAAATTCAGCGATTTTCGAATACGCACCGTCTCTATAAAGATCAACAGCAAGGAATTCAGCTCCTGTAGCGTTACGATCGTCAAGTTTATAGTCGAAGTCAAGATAAATCTTGGCGCAACCATAAGGAGCGGCGCTGATTGCTGTGGTTTTTAAGGTATCGGAATAATTGGTACGGCCAGGTGTCCATGAGAAATCTGCTGAAGGAGCGGGATTTCCAAGGCCTGTATTTACAGACCAGTTGCCGGTATGGCTCCATACATTATAAGTAAAGGTACCATTATCCCAAGGTTCGTAGAATGGAAGTTGGCGACCGTAGTTGATAAGAACAGTAACAGGTCCTACAGCCAGAGAATTATCCACTAAAGGAGAAACAGGGCTTACATCATAATGGGCATCAACCTTATAAGTATAAGATCCCGGATTCAGGTTAAAATCATAGAATTCATGAGTAGCCGGGTTAGGTATATAAGCATAAGGAATGGTACTGCCATTACGATATATGTCATATCCAAGTACTGCAGGAGGAACAGCGGCCGGAGCCAAAGGAGCAGTCTCAGGATTAGTGTTTACAAAAGCCTGTACGTTAGGATGAGCTACAGGAGCGCCTGTTTCAGGAGAAGGATCGCCTGCTACAATGAGTTCCTTTTTCCCATTAACAAGGGCTGTAACACGGATAACGAAAGCGCCTTTTTTACCACCACCGGCGGTATTCAGCTGCCAGTACCAGGGAGCTGGGGGGGTGTTTTCAAAATATCCTGCCGTATTGTTATGATGAATAGAATACATGGTATCTACTGCAACAACACAACCAGCCCATGCGGGGTTTGTGATATTGTACCTGAAACAGCCGAAGAACGAACCTGTAAAAGGAACATCTGGCATAACCACGGTATTCCAACCGGAACTGGTAGGACTTACCGATCCAGCCGGGGTAAACGTAGCTGAAGTACCCAGTAGCACACCAGTTGGTGAGTAAATATCCATCTGGTAAGTGATGTTGCCTGTCTGAGTGGCCGATCCAAAAGTATACACGTCCATTGACTGGATCACACCGGCAGTAGTTGCAGGTAAAGCAAACCAGTTGCCTAAACCTTCAATAGCCGGAGAGCCGCTGCAGGCATAACCGAAGGTAAGCATACCCTGGTCAAGAATATAGTTCACAAGGTGAGGACCGCAACTGGGTGTTGTCCAGGTCAGGGAAGCTGTGCTTTCCTGGGCTTGGCCTGTAAGGTTACCCGGAGGACAGAGGAACCTGTCGGTGAAAGTTGCGCAAACCTTATTTGAATACCCGCTGCCGTATACTGCAGAAACACATGCATTGTAAGTATTTCCGTAAATTACAGCCGGAGCAGGGATATTAAAGGTGGTATCAGGGGTGTAACCAACCAAAACGTCGTTCAGATAGAAATTATATCCAAGTACGCAAATGTTCGGTCCATGAGAAGCATCCTGTGCCCAGAGCTGGATATTATCCATAGCCCAATAAGTAATACCATCGCTATTATGACCGGATGCATGGAATCTGAGCTTGAAGGTATTATTTACCTTATACGCCGAGACATCATGTACCTTGGTTGTCCAGGGTATTGCTCCAGAGTTTTTGAGGGTATCCAAAGCTTTCCATGCTGTTCCGTTCCAAATTTCACAAGCCATGGTATTAACAGAGGTAGCATCCCAGTTACTCAGGTAAACATCATATCTCAATATATGTGCGGCAGCAAGAGCATTCGCAGAGACATCAATAGCCTTACTTGTAAGATACCTACTATATAATCCAGTATCGATTGGAGAATAATAAAATTCTGCTGCAGGAGCAGGGTTTCCGACGCTGGTACTGATTATCCAGTTAGTAACATCGGTTGTCCAGCCATTGGCAGTAAAGTTGCCGCTTGACCAGTCTTCATTAAATTCCATAACAGCGCTTCTCGGTGGAGACCAGCTTGATTTAAGAGTAACTCCGCTGACTACGAAATTGGTAACGGGATCCTTTGAATGCAAGGGTGAAACCGTGATCGTTGTGGGTCCCATGATGGTTACAGTCTGAGTAAGCGTTGTATAGAAAATACGGCTTGCAGTTAATGTGTAGTCGCCTTTCCATACAGTATTGAATGTAACTTTACCATCGGCACCTGTGGTACCTGTATAGTTAGTATCGGGCAGAGCGTTGTTAACCAGTTTAACCTGGGTACCTGCCATAGCATCAGCTGCACAGGTCAGGGCTACATTGATTGTAACGGGAGCTGTCCAGTTTTTACCAATAACATTTGAGAAAATCGGGGCTGACCAACGGGCACCGGTATACTGAGCTTTAACAGCCCACCTGTACGGACCATCGGGCAGTGATTGCCAGGTCACGTCAGTGTAGCTGGTTGTTGTGGGAGCAAATAATGAAGTCCACAGTGCGGGTGTGCCTTCCTGGCCCTGTAACAGGCGGAATACCTGGTAGCCAAGTAAACCGGCGATGTTATCAGTAGGACCACCGATGCCATTAACAACGGCACGGATTAAGAAGTTACCATCGGCCGGGAGCCATGAACCGCCGCCGGTTACATACCTGTTCCAGGAGCGTAACTGTGGTGAAGTTCTGTCAATGGCGAGACGGGCTGCAGTGGGGGGAACTCCGCCCTGGATCATGACCAGGTAGAAATTTCCGGCTGTAACAGGTACGCCGGGAAGTGTAAATGCGTTCCATCCCCATGAAGTAGGAGTAACAGAGAACTGGTTGCCGATAGCAGCGCCTGGAGATCCTCCCGGGCCTGTGGCATCAAAAACCTGCACTTTGAAAGCTGTAAGTGCTCCAGGAGTTGTTCCCGGGGCATAATCACTTGCCTGACCGATATTGACACTGCCGCCAACAACGGTGACCGGTGCGTTAAGAACCGTGAATTTCACAGCATTCATATTACCTGCAAACGACCAGGCAATGGTTGTATCAGGAACTCCGTCATCATAGATAAGTTCATAATTACCCTTGGGTATGCCCCAGTTCAGGTTGACCTGGGTAGCGCCTGTATTGAGAGCTGCCGTAAAAGGAGTTGATGCAGGATTTGGAAATTCCTTCATACCCATGTTCAAGGTTGTGGTGACACCCCAGTTGAATGTTATGGCTGTGGTCGTTGTATCATTGAAACCGGCTTTGGTATATGTTGCAGTATAAGTACCGGCAGAGATACCACTCAAAGTGTAGAGTCCCCCTTCGACAGAATAAGTAACAAGACCGTTCACAACAACTTTAGCGCCTTTAATAGCCTGACCGTTAGCGGCATTGGTAATATGACCTGTAAGGGTTGCAGGATTAGAAACCATAACAAAGTTCAGGGTAGCAGTTCCGCCATTAGGAACAGCTTTCGGCAAGGTTTGGCTGATGTAAGCCGGGTGTGTAGCTGTATAATTGCTGGTAGCAGCAATGGCTTGATACGAATAAACACCGCTACCATTTGTAACTCCGCTACCTCCACCGCCTGTTACGGTTGCTCCAACTATTGCTGTTGAAGATGTGTTTGTTATCGTACCGGTAATAGTTCCCGTAGGCTGGGTTAATGCAATTACATTTCTTGAAGCTGTGTAATATGCAGAAGCCAGGCCGCATCCAACATTAGGAGTAGTAGCATCATAATTCAGAAGATGCTGATAAGGTGGTGCAGCAGTGGCCGGGAAAGCCTGGACCAGATTACTAGTCGTACCGGTACCAGCGTCTGCATAACAAGTAGACACGACAAGATTGGAAGTACCGTCCCAGATAAATGGGGTGGTAAAAGTAAACGTATTCCAACCCAAAGTAAAAGTATATCCGCCAGTATGAAGCGAAGTACACGGAGGTCCTGTCCATACAGTAGTGAATGGACCCGGATCCCAACCTGTGAGACCAGGTGCCGTAGTATTCGCTAAAGCAAAAGTCAGAGTGCCAATGTTTGGTGCATCGGCAAGAGTCATGCAATTGAAACCAATCGCAGTGATAGGACCGGCAACAACACCTGCAGCAGTAAGTTCTGCCGCAGTATAATACATCTGGGATTTCGCACCAGTATAAGCTGCGTGGAAAGGCCAGGACGAATTAAGTGTAGTTACACCGATAGTCTTGGTCCAAGATGCCAATCCTTCCTGCAGAAATAACACGGTCAACATTGCAACAAGCAAAATCGATCTTGTTAAAAGCTTGGAAACATTTTTCATAATGTTTTAGGTTTAAGTTACTATTAAAAAGGATAATTAATATGTGGATCAATTATACAATTGATATATATAGGGATTTGCTTCATTAAATATCATTAAAAATAAAATTAAGACATACGTCTTAAGTTATTGACTTAGTTACAATTAACATAAAATAAACATAAAAAGCATACCTGCTTTCTAACTTTGACAGCAAATATAAAACAATTTATTGATCAAAAAGCAACTTTTTTTCAAATTTATTTTTCTTTTCCTTTTTCACTTCGAGAACTACAAAAATAAGTAATTTTGCAAAACTATAAATATTTAGTTTATGAAAGATTTAAGATTATTATTAACCGTTTGCCTTTTCATATTCTTTCTCGCTTCCTGCAAGACAAACGGGGATTTGATAGTGGGTTCATGGAAATTCTCAGGCATCAGGCAAGCCTCAATGCCTCATAGCGCTTATAAAGATAATTCACAGGACAATCAAAAACCTGTTGAGATGGTTGAGGATAATGATGCAAACGGGAGGCCCAAGGGATCTGACCCCAAGTCCATGTCGGCAAGGTTTGAAAGTCTTCAATCAGTTAACCCTGAGATTATAAGTGCATTTACCCTTAACAGCGACAAAACCGCTAAATTGACTTATCCCGGCAAAACCCTTACAGGAAAGTGGAAAGTAAATAAAAATCTGACCACGATAACATTCACGGATCCCGGAACCAAAAAGTCGGTCATTATTAATTTTTCGAGGATCAATCCAACGTATTTAAGGGTAAGTCCGCTTGCCCCTGCTGACTCTGTTGAACTTTTCTATCAAAAATACTGAATCTCAGGATCCGGGTCATTTTCTTTCAATTTTTCCGGAATATCCTGCACCCATTGATCACCTTATAATGAGGTTGTAATTGATGGTAGCGTTAGTAAGCATCAGTCTCAAAATATAAAACCCCGGAGAAGTTCCTGAGATGGACAACTCCAGGTCACGCCTGTCGTGGCAATAGAAACGTTGTACAATCTTCCCCAAGGGATTAATCAATTCCACTTCTGCTACCGGAAGTACCGACTTTATATAAAGAGCTTCATGGGCCGGATTGGGGTAAATTACGATCCCGGCAGATCCTTTAATTTGTGGTACTGAGGTAATTACATCAATAATTACCGTATCGGAAGTCAGAGCCTTATCACAATCCTGGTTAACGATCTGGATATAATATTTATACTGACCCTGGGGCAGGTTTGTATCGATATAAGAAGTATCGGAAACCGGGAGGAGGTTGATCTTTGAAAATACAGTTCCGCCCGGGCTTTTCCTGTAGACATCATAATAGGGCTGGGCGCCTGCAAAACCAAATTTCTTCGTTCCCATTGTGCAATCGTCGATAGCCCAATAATACCATAACCCCTGGCCATTTGCATCTACAGCATTCCAGGCAATATCAACCACATCGCCCAGGTATGGCGACATATCAATAACATAAGGTTCCTGCCAATGGTTATACCCTCCCTGGCCGGGGTATGTAGGCAGGGCCGACATATCGAGGAGGGTCACCCAGGATTGCCCGTGATCGGTTGAGGCTTTGACATAATAATGATCGCCATGGCTTGAACCCTGGTAGGCCAGACTCCAGAATTTAAGATTTCCGCTAACGTACATATTCCTGGCAATGAGCCATTCGTTCTGTGCATTGTAATCCCAGTACAATCCCGCTGAATAGTCGCCCGAATGGGCTCCCAGGGGAGAAGAAACCGCAGTATGACCCCATGTGGCAGAAGTGTTATTGATGATACGGTCCCAGGCCGGGGGTGGAAAATATGGTTCTTCAAATCCTTCATTCATGGCGTTTCCCCCTCCATTACATCGGGGAGGGTTCCATTCCAGGTGGGTATCCATTCCCATAGCGTCCCCCGCCAGGTTTTCGGCAGGCAGGCAAACCGGGTAAACGTGAATATTGTCAATCAGCCAGTCCTGGATGTTTGAAGAATTCGCGCCTGTTGCCCGGAACCTGAATTTGAATCCCTTCTGTTTAACCGCGCTGATTTCAATATGGTAATGCATCCATCCGGTAATCCCGGTATTGGTAAATTCTATTTTCTGATGCCAGCTGCGGTTATAATTGACATCGAGGACCAGCTTTTCAGTTCCTGTGGCCAGGTAATTCTCAAGCTTCAGATCAAAATCCAGCCAGATTGCTGCACATGTATATATTGTTGCATCCAGGGCAGGGCTTTCCAGTACCAGGTTATAGGAAGTAAGTTGAGGAAGGCCTGAAAATGATGCGCAGGGAGGGGGATTACCCTTGCTTTGGACAATAGCCCAATTCCCCGTTCCGGCAGGGAAAGTCCAGCTATTGGAAATAAAACTGCCCTGGTCCCATGGTTCAAAGAATGGCAATGGCTTACCGTAATGTATCTGCAGGCTTACCGGGCCGGAGGCTATGGACTGTCCCTGTTGCCCGGGATGGCCGTATGGAGCAAGGCTGTATACCGCTGTAACCTTATAATTATAATTGCCCGGGTCAAGGCCAATGTCGGAATAGCTATTCACATCGGCTCCCGCTATGAATGCATGAAGGGAATCATCCCTGAAGATATTGTAACCCAATATGCCGGCCGGGGTATAAAATGTTGTATCGATACTGTAAACCGGTTTCTCCCATTGGAGAAGGACCGTGTCGTTACGTGCAAGCCCGTGAAAATTACCGGGAGGCCATAGAAAGTGAGATTTTACAGTTTTACAAACGCTGCCTGAATATCCGCTGGTATAAATGGCAACGACGCACATATTATAAACAGAATCATACCTGACCACGGTTCCTGGGATGGTAAAGCTGTTTGTTGTCACAGAGGCAAGAAGTATGCTGTTGAGGTAAAAATTATACCCGTAGATGCACTGATTTAAAAGATGTGTCGATTCGGATGCATAAACAAGAATATTATCGATATACCAGCCGTTAACCTGGTAGGAATCGGCGCCGGCCGACCTGAAACGGATCCGGAAGGTTTTATTTGCAAATGCTGAAATATCAATTTCATGCCGGGTCCAGTCAATATTGCCTGCCGAATTATTCCAGGTTTTAAGTGTTTGCCATGCTGTTCCATCGGAAATCTCAACCATGAGCTGGTCGAGGACCGAGCTGGAAAGGTTCAGCAGTGAAATATCATACTTCAAAGTGAGTATGGGGCTGTTGGGTCCTGTGATGGCCGGACTTACTATGGACTGGTTATAATTATAAACCCTGGGTGACCAGTTAAAAAAAGCAGAGGGTGCGGGATGTCCGTTGGAAGTGGATATCATCCAGTTCCCCCCTTCAACAGTCCAGCCGGTGCCTGTAAAACTTCCCCCTGACCAGTCTTCCTGGAGCAGGGTCTGATTATAAAAGGGCACATCCCATCTTGCCTTTAGACTAAGGCTGTCGATAAGCAGGTTTGTAGGCGGGGATTTTCTCTGGAGAAGTGTGAGGTTAAAAGAGCATCCCCCTGTAACATTAAGACTGCCGCTATAGTTCTGGTAACCGAATTTTGCCGCGCTTACAGAATAGGATCCTTTCCATACCGAGGGGAAGATCATTTTTCCGGAGCTATCGGAATACATAGTATATAAGGTATCGGGATAAACAAGGTTTTTCAGCTGAACAAACGTACCGGCGGTCCCTGAAGCGGAACAGCTCATGGCCAGGTTGATTGTTACCGGGGCGGTCCAGCATTTGCCGATGACATTGGAAAGCGAAGGGGGCGACAGGCGGTTACCCGGATACACGGCCGAAACAGCCCAAAGATAGGGTCCGCAGGGAAGGTTATTCCAGTCCATATCATCGGCCGAGGTTGAAGATACCGTATTGATTAAAGTCCAGGCCAGCTGATTTGTTTCTTCTCCCTGGTGCAGGCGCCATACTTTGTAATTTCCGGCACTCCCGGCTGATTTCAGATTCAGGGGTGGTCCGCCCTGCCCATTGAGCCTGGCCCTGATCATAAAATTCCCATAGGCCATCTGCCAGTCACCATTTCCAGCAACATTCCTGGAATAGCTCCTGTAATGAGGTATGGTAACATCAACGGCCAGCCCGGCAGCATCAGGGGCATTTGAGCCCTGTATCATCACAATAAAGAAATCGCCCGAGGGAATTACCAGGGAAGAAGGAAGTGTAAAATCTATCCATCCAAAAGCAGCCGGTGTGACCTGAACCGGGCCTGCAAGAAGGGATCCTGGTACGCCTCCCGGCCCGTTTGCGGCCATAATGGCAACATGGAAGGGGACCAGGGGATTGCTTCCCGGCAGGTAGTCTGATACTTTTCCGATATTTACTGAGCCTCCCTGTATGGTCGCCGGATAGGCCAGGGGTGTGAATTTAAGTGCATTCATGTTCCCGGCCAGGGGCCAAACGGTGAACGCGTCTTCCAGTCCGTCATCATAAAGCAATTCATAATTCCCGGCCGGTTTATTCCATTTCAGGCTTACAAGATGTTCTGTTGTATCAAGTCTTGCGAAAACAGGCGAACATGGGTTTGCCGTTTCGTAAAGCCGGATATCAAATTTTGTAAATGTTCCTGCCTGAAATGATACAGGGGGGGATACCAGGGTGTCGAATCCCGGTTTTGTACAAATTACCGGGTATGTTCCCGGGGGATTGACCTCCATTCCATACAGTCCTTCGGCAACGGAATACTTATAGTTACCGTTAATACTAATCTTAGCACCTATGACAGGAGCGCCAGTGGCTGAATTTGTTACAATTCCTCTAATAGCGGGATTGGATGCTGTTTTGTTTAAGGCAATAAGTCCGGGGTTTGCCAGGAGGATTTCTGCAAACAACAGAACAGAAAGCACATATCGTATTCTGAGCCAGACCATAGAATGTAATGCAAAGGTATGCAATAAACGCCCTGACTGAAAGATAATAATGGAAAAAGGCGGTCCTGACCGAAGTCAGGACCGCCTTTTTCATTATTCAAACCGATCTTAAAAGACCAGCCGTAAGGGAGATATTACTTGTTAACTACAATCTTCTTAATGATTCTTGTTTCGCCACTGCGGATGATCATGGTGTAAACTCCGGCAGGAACCGGGCGAAGGTCAATAAGAAGTTCTGTAGGGCCGTTAACCATGACTTTATCTTTTGAATAGATCATGGCGCCGACTGTATTGCTGATAACGATATCAAAGGATTCAGCAGTTTTTGTATTCATGGTTAATTTAAACTGGCCGTCGTTGGGCACAGGGGAAACCACGAAACCGGAAGCTGAAAGGTCATTGATACCTGTTATGGTGATATAGATGTTATTTGAAGTATCGGATGTACAGCCGTTCAATGTGACAGCATCCCAATACCAGCCTGAATAATGTGCTACCAGTGACTGGCCGACAGCGTTATTAATCGGGGCGCCTTCATAATACCACTGGTTGCCTGCGGCTGCATTGCTGAGCAGGGTATCGCCATGATTGACAATAACCGGGGCATGGGGAACAGGATGAACGGTCACTACATAATTTGGTGAGACCGTGCCATTACCGCACAGATTCGTTCCATAAACAGAAACATCACCCGAAACAGCAATCGGCGAGAAATCTACTGTAATATTAGGAGTATTACCGCCTGTTGCGATGGTTGCACCGGTTGGCAGATTCCACACATATCCAGTTGCATTGGTAACCGGGGTAACTGAGAAAGCAACGCCCATTTCGCCGGCACATACTGAAGCTGTTCCTGTTACAGCACCTGCTGCAACCGGTAAAGTAGTTACGGTTACAGGGAAAGAAGGTGAAACTGTTCCGTTTCCGCAAAGACTGTTTCCATAAACCGTGATATTACCAGAAACTGCTGCTCCGGAGAAATCCACTGTAATTGAATTGGTATTGAAACCACTGGCTATTGTTGCGCCTGCCGGTAATGTCCATATATAACTCATGGCATTGGTAATGGCCGGTACAGAATAGGAAATACCAACACTGGACAAGCATACCGTTGAAGGGCCTGAAATTGATCCTGCGCTGCCCGGCATACCGCTGACTGTCACGTTATAAACCGTTGGCACTAATGCTGAGCAACCGCCTGTACCGTTGTAATTGACTGCAACCCACTGGGCTCCGGGTGTATTCCATACTACCTGGGCTGAAGCAGTGCCTTGTCCGGCAGTGATTGTTCCGCCTGAAGAGACAGTCCATGTATAACCTGTCTTCCCGGTCTGGGTAACATAATCATAATAACCTGAATTCACGCACAAGCTGGTTACGCCGGCAATAGTGGGAGTGGGGGCAGCAGTGACGGTAACAGGTGTTGTTCCCGGTGCAGCTGCTGTACAACCAGTTGCGGAGCTTGTATAGATCACGCCAACAGTTTTTGCTCCTGCTGCAGTCCAGTTGATGCTGACCACGTTAGGATTGGCTGTAGGAGTAATCGTCCCATCGGGAGTGACTGACCAGATGTAGGATGTCTGCCCTGCCTGGGTTGTAAAGTTATTACTTACATTCTGGCAAACAGGTGAGTTCGGGGTAATAGTCGGAACCGGCAGATCATTTACCACAACAGCCTTTGTTGAAGGAGTACTGGTTGCGCCGCAGTCGCTTGCAGCAACAACGGTGACATTGCCGGCAACTGCCAGATTCGATACATCAACAGTAACAACGTTCGAATGAGGGTAGGAAGTCACTGTAAAACCGGTCGGGAATGTCCAGTTGTAGACAAAGCCGTAAGGCACCTGGGGAACAGAGTAAGTATAGCCTGTTCCTGTTTTGCAAACACCACCAGGACCTGTAATGGCTCCTGGTACCGGCGGGATAACGCAGGTTGTAAAGAATGTTTGGTCAACACCATAAACCGTGCCTCCTCCATTCACTGCCTTTGCCCTGAAATGATAGGTTTGATTGATCGTAAGCCCTGAGATGTTCGCGCTGAAAGTCTGAACCGTATGGCCTGAATAGGTTCCGGGTACAACAACCGGGGTTCCGTATGCAACGGTCAGACCGTATTCAAAGGAAACAGTTGTATTATCCCAGTTGGGATCTACTGTTCCGTTGAGGGTTGCAAATGTAGCTCCAACAATGGTAGCTGGTTGTGTTGTAACAATGGGAGCGCCCCCTGTTGTAAAGGTCATATCGGCGCCATAGACGGTTGAACCACCATTGGTCCCTTTGGCCCTGTAATGAACAACTGTATTCTGGGGCATCCCTGTGATCACAGCGCTGATTGTTGTGAGGGTATTGCCGCTGACGGTGGCCGGGCTGGCTGCAACTGAACTTCCGTAGGCAACGGTCAGGCCATAATCGAAACCTGTAGTTACCGTAAGGTTAGCGGCAGTGACTGTACCGTTAAGCGTAGCTCCTGTAAGCGTATTAAGGGTTGCTGCGGTTGTAACAACAGCCGGAAGAGTGGCAAACTGGTATGCACCGATATCCGGAGGATTTGTACGTCCGGCGCCGGTGATATCAGTTGTAATGCCAGCTATAGCCGTACCCTTGAGCATAAGAGCTGCATTGGTCGGTAACAGGTTGGTTGCTGATGTAAAGACAGGATCGATACTCACGGAATTTGCATCCTTTCCTGTAGCGGTTTGCCATGCTGCAATCGTGTTTATTGCACTCCCGAGATATCCCAGTGTTCCAACTGATGAATAATCATTATAGTTGATATCGGAGAATGCTGTATTTGCCGAAGCAGAATAAATGGCATATCTTGTTCCGACCGTATTAGTAGCAGGAATATTGAATATATTATCCTTTAGAACCAATGCATTTGCAGCTAAGCCTGAAGCAATATTAATAGCGGCAACGATTGAAGTGGAGGAGGTCTCAGGAGTATTCATATTAATTGAATTAAAATAAAGGTTGTATCCCCCTCCTGTAGCAACATAAATACCCCATCCGTTATCACCTGAACCGGTACCGTTATATCCATAACCTGTGACATCATAGATCACATTGTTATAAATAGAGACATTGGCCGCAGTTGAGGATGAACCTAAGGTCATCCCGGCTGAACCCCAGCCGGTAGTATTAACCTGGCTGATATTACCGATTTTATTGCCGTAAATTGCTCCTCCGTTATGGGCGAAAGCAAGTTGGATCCCCTGAGTTGTTGCGGAGGAAGTGGTAGAAGACAGAACTCCAACAATCGTATTATTTGAAATAACGAAGTTTGCTGCATTTCCAATAAGTATTCCGCGGTATCCATGTTTTTCAGTAGAGACGGTAGACCCCATGGCATTATTGCTAATATTCCAGTTTTGATCAAAAGCAGTTGCACCGTTAATGTACATCGCGTTTTGAGTAGATTTAAAAGTATTATACTGGATTGTATTGTTGGAATTGGGCACTTCGGCTGAATTCCCTAATGTCGTACCGCTGCCGGCGAGAATTCCTGCGATCGTCGTTGTTCCGGAAGCGCCTAAAAAGCTGCAATTCCTGATAGTGTTAAAGGTAGCGCCATCTGTAGGTGTGCTTCCAATCCAGAGGTCAACACCGGATGAACTGGCGTTGTTGAACGTTAATGAACTTCCACCGGTATTTAATCCATCAATTGTGACATAATCAATTCCAAAAAACTCCAATAAAGATGTTGCCGAACCGCTTATGGTGGCAGCAACGCCTGCTCCCGGTTTAATGGTCAACGTATTGGTTGCGCTTGAACCGGAGTTTGCGTTGATAATGATAGGAAAGGTTTCAGTTGCAGATGAGTACGAAGCATTGAAAGAGAAAACAACCGGGCAGCTTATTTCACTGCCATTCAATGCTGCAACAGCTGCTGTGAGGGTTGTATAATCCCCTCCCGGGCCAATCACCTTGGTGCCGCAGAAAGTTGGTATTATGGTATAAGCATTCGGGGTTGTGGGTGGAGATGCAGCAGTCGGTGGATTTGGTGTTAATGCTCCTATACCTGCCGAAGGATTGGCAATAAGAACTGGCGTTGCAGATAAATCCTGGGCTACAACATAATATTGGATTACGTTACCTGTGGCAACTCCCGCTCCGAAAGTAAAGGTATAAGTACTCCCCACAACAGGAGTATTTGCAGTTACTCCCGTCCAGCTACCAGAACCGATTCTCCAGTAAAGCCTGGGAAGTCCTATTCCCGTGGTCGGGATTCCCGAACTCGGGGAAACAATTGTGGTCGTAAGGGTACGTGCCGACGTAGAAGAAGTATTCATTAAAGGAGAATACACAATGGAAGGCGGAGAAGCCTGAACAACCAGATTATCCAGGTAGCAATTATATCCATATTCTGAGTGGAATTTGAAAGACACATATAATGCAGGAATATTACCGGCTCCCGCAGGCAAAGTGATCGTTTTTTTAGCCCAGCCGCCTGTTGCGGGAGCAGACGCTACATACCTGGGACAAAAAGTGGAATTAGTCCAGGTTGTACCATTGGTTGACCATTCAAGCTGCACCCCTTCAGCTATATTAGTGTAAGATGCATTGCTTGATTCCCACCAATAAAATTCAACATTAACACTGGAAGTGCCTGTTGTTACAATCTGGGGTGAGATAAGCCTTTCTTCAGCTCCTGCTCCTCCTCCAGTACTGGAGAATGAATTAAACATAACAAAATCTGCACCTTCCTGGGGTGTAGCAGTCTCATAGGAAGAGCTTGGGACAAATGAAATTTTCTCTGCCGTTGCGGTAACGAGTTGCGTTGACCAGCAAGGAGGGATTGTCGTGACATTAAACCCCTGGGAAAAAGGCAATGCGAATGAACCGCAGAGAGTAGTTGCGCTCGATGCGGCGCCTCCGGAATAGTTGGTTGAGCCGTCTTTCGACCATATTTTGTAATAGTAAGTCGTGGATGGATTAAGAAGGGTATGATTGAAGGTTGTATTTGTTCCGTTGTACAATACCGTTCCATTTCCGCCGGGAAGTGTAGTACTTACAGCATAAGTAGTGCCATCCACCGGAGTTCCGAAACTATTGGTAGTGTTGTAGGCCAGCATGACTGCATTACCACTGTAAAGAGACCAGCCGAGATTAATCTGGGTAGTACTGAAAGGTGTGGCAGCAAATGAAGTCGGGTTCTGCACTCCCAGAGGAGGGCCTGCGACATCATCAATATAAAAATAATACATCCAGTTACTGAAATAATGAATAGCTACATATTTGGTCCCTATAGGAAGGTCCGTCTTGCTATATTGCTGCCAGCTGGTAGAAGCATTAGTAATAGTACTTGACCATGTAAAATCAGTGGCTATATTGGTCCCTGTAGAAGACCAGCCTACTGTAAAAGATTCCGTTCCTGAAGTATACCTGCGGTACCAGAAAGTGATCGTTTGGTTACCTGCAGAAACGACCAGTTTTGGCGTAATCATATACTGATCATAAGGCGCGCCGCTGAGATTGGAACTGAATCGCGCTGAGTAAGTTCCGGAATGGGCATAGGTGTTGCTTTGGCTGATGTTGTTCCCAGCATTAGCGCTATTGATAATTGTCCATCCTGCAGGAGGCCAGGTCTCAAAGCCTTCGGTCAGGTTTTGCCCGATCAATGACGCTGTGGACAACAGCGCAAATAATAAAAGTAATAGTTTTCTCATAACATGGTGTTTTTGGTTGATTTATAGTCTATTTACTTTAATTTATATATACAT
>Ga0194052_1000148_pt1 | contig 49286 bp, 39 predicted proteins | sample SepL226m_MetaG_FD_160117 | JGI IMG/M metagenome (GOLD analysis project Ga0194052, IMG submission 160117) | Anoxic zone freshwater microbial communities from boreal shield lake in IISD Experimental Lakes Area, Ontario, Canada - Sep2016-L227-6m | ecosystem: Environmental > Aquatic > Freshwater >...
GCCATACTATCTTTCAACGGATTCATCAAAAGTATCCTTATTTTGTCGTAAGAATAATGTACCTGATGAATCCGTTATTTACAAATGGCTAATTCCTTATGGGATGACTGTGAAAAAGATTTCATTACTTTTGTTTCTTTGGAAGTAATGAAAAGCATAAAATGCTATTTAGAGATACTTGGTAATAAGGAAATTTAAGGTTTTATTATCGATTTTTCAAAAAAAACGCACTTTTTTTTCACAGGGGCTTAAAAACTATTGCAAATTCGATACAAAGTGCGTAAAATCTTTAATCGTTGTAAGACACACATTGGGATAACCAATATTTTGCCGGTTGAGGCTGCAGGGGCAGTCTTAGTACGGAACGGTTTATTTAAAAGCACCATTATCTGGGGTTGGCTGAGAATGCCGCCACTGGCTCGGAGAGGGCCGGGGCCACCTTGGGGTGGTGCTTTCGCTTGTCTGAAATATGACAATTGAGGGAGAAAACGAAGATATGCGTTGGAGCACGCCAAATTTAATATGGCCGACATCAGGGCACGCTGAGGGAATAACTGAGCTAAATGCCTTTGATAATGCATTGTTAGATGCAGGGATTGGCAACTTGAACTTGATTAAATTGAGTTCGGTTGTACCTGCAAATATAACATTGCTTACCGAGCGTCCGAGTGATATAGAAGAAGGTGCTTTGGCACCGATGGTATATACCGTTAAGATGAGCGATACTCCCGGCGACGTTGTTGCCGCGGCAGTAGGGATAGGACTTCGCAAAAATGGACACGGAATGATTTTTGAGAATACCGGCGGATCGCGCGCCGCTGTAGAAGATACAGTTGGACGCATGGTTCGTGAAGGTTTTGCCCAGCGCGGCATGGAGTTGGACGAGCTCCTAATATTCTCGTCTGAACATAAAGTAGAGCGCATCGGCTGTGCAATAGCCGCTGTATTGCTCTGGTGGAGGTAGAGATTTGCAGAGAATTGGTCGTCACCTGATTTTGGAACTCTGGGGTTGTAATAGCGACTCCATTAATTCCATCGAAACCATTGAGCGCGCGATTACAGAAACTATAGAAGCTTGCGGGGCAACGCTCCTTGATTTACGGGTGTACCCATTCACGCCGCAAGGTGTGACTGGAGTAGCCATTTTATCGGAATCACACTTTATGATTCATACTTGGCCTGAACACGGATATGCTGCAGTTGATGTATTCACCTGTGGTATGCATACCGATCCTGCCAAGGCTGTGCCAGTGTTGAAAAGACATTTCAAGCCAGAACGAGTACAAGTGATGGAAATGAATCGCGGCATTATGATTGGTGAAGAATTAGAAGAAACCCCGGAACGAGAGGAAGTTTATGCAAGCGTTTGCTGAACCTTTTCGTCGCGGCTGGCAACAAAATGTACAGGTAAAATCAGTTCTTTATGACGGGCAATCCGATTTTCAACACGTTCAAGTGCTGGATACGGTTCCCTTCGGCAGGATGCTGGTTCTTGATGACGCCTGCCAGACATCAGTAGTTGATGAATATATTTACCACGAAATGCTGGTACATGTGCCAATGATGGCTCATCCTGACCCGCGCCGCGCGCTTATTATCGGTGGTGGAGACGGTGGTGCATTGCGGCGTGTGCTGGAATATCCCGGTGTCAAAGCTACCATGGTAGAGATTGATGGCGATGTTGTGCGGGTTAGCCGCGAACTGACCCCGTCAATCGCTGGCGACGCTTTTGAAAATCCCAACGGCGAATTGCTCATTGACGATGGGGTTAAATACCTGCGCGAAACTAAAGAACATTTTGACGTTATCATGGTTGATTCCACCGACCCGGTGGGTCCGGCGGTTGAGTTGTTCGGCGAAGCGTTTTATCGCGACGCTGCCCGCGCAATCGGCGATAACGGCATCATTGTTACTCAGTCCGGTTCGCCGCTGGTGATGATGGATGAACTTGTTGAAGCTGCCAACCTGATGAAACGGGTATTTCCAATAGTACACACCTACATTTGCAGCATTCCGCTGTATCCCGGTGTGTTGTGGAGTTTCACCGCGGCATCAAATACCATTGACCCATCAAATGTTGACGTGAACGAAATTGCGGCGCGATTGCAGCGCAATGGACATCCTACCGGTTGGTATACACCAGCTATTCACAAAGCCGCTTTTGCATTGCCTAATTTCATGGGTAACGCGCTACAGGAGAAAGACAGCAATGCGCCAGCCTCCCTCCCCATACCCATATCTGGAGAGTAAAGCCGGACAAATAGGGCGCATCACGCTGATTGGCGCACCATTAGACAGAACTGGTTCCTTCCGCCCCGGAACGGCGGAAGGACCTTCTGGTCTCCGCTGGGCATCAGAAAATCTGGAAACTTACAGCCCTGAACTTGATAAGGACCTAACCGACCTCTTCGTTGGCGACCTTGGCGATTTAAATTTCGATACACTCAGTCAGGAAGAAGCACTTGATTCAATCGAAGTCGCCGCGTCAGAACTGCTTGATTCAAACACGATCCCATTTTTTATCGGCGGCGAACACTCCATCGCATTGCCAATTTCCCGCGCTGTCTGCAAAAAATACCCAAATGCTATGATATTGCATTTTGACGCCCATGCCGACCTGCGCGAAGAATACCTGGGAGAAAAGCTCTCCCATGCCAGTTGGGCATTTCACGTCGGTACTGAATACGGATTTGATAAACTGGTGCAATTGGGAATTCGCAGTGGAACACGCGAAGAGTTCCAAATAGGCCGCGCAAAATCCCGCCACTTCACCATGGGTCTGGATATCCCGCGTGACGTCCGTGACGAACTCCATTCCCACCCGGTATACATATCCCTCGACCTCGACGTCCTCGACTCGTCACAAGCCCCTGGTACCGGTACACCGGAAGCCGGCGGGTGTACCTATCGCGAACTTCACAATTTGCTTATGTCCCTTGCCGGCATGAATGTGGTATGCATGGATATAAACGAAATAGCCCCGCCCCTCGACCCCACCGGTGCCACCTCCGCAATAGCCGCAAAGCTCAGTCGAGAGATGATGCTGATTTTTGGATAGAACCAGCTAATTATTTATCGCAATCCTTGGATTTAATATTTGACTTCATCCCACATCTTTTGTATTCTTCAACCGGCTTATTCTATTTAGTAAAAAGCAGGTATCTCCATGTTTATAAAAAGTGCTAATGTAAATCATGTAATTCTTGATAATGAACCATTTATTGATGCCGGGTATAAACCGGGTTATCGTGGTAATTGGCAGGCTTCATGGATTGACTATCCTGGACGGGTGTTTAATCAACCATCCGTGGCGTTATTTTCATTGAAATTCAGCATTGAAAAAGAAGCGGATATTCGCATACATGTCAGTGCTGATAATCGGTACAAGTTGTTTATCGATGGCGAGTTTGCCGGGAAAGGGTCGGAGCGGTCAGAGAAGCGGCATTGGCGATTTGAGAGTTATGATTTGCATCTTGCTGTTGGTGAGCATGTTATTTCCGCGCAGACATGGTGGCTTGGCATTATGGCACCACACGCCCAGATGTCTCATCGGTCAGGTTTTATCGTTGCGGCAGAAGGGGAGTGGGGTGAGGTAATCTCTACTGGTTTGGCTCCCTGGATGACTACATTAGTTCCGGCGGTATCATTTATAGAATCAGGTTTAACCTGGGGCACCGGGGCAAAGGTGCGAGTTGATGGCAATAATTATCCATGGGGATGGGAGACTGGCGAAGGTAATGACTGGGTTGAGCCTGTTAAAATTATTATAGGTCGGTCAGCATCAGTTATCGATAGCGGACATTATGGACATCATCAGGGATGGTTGATGACGCCGGGAACTTTACCGGCAATGAAAATGGATGAACAGAAAATTGGCGATGTGAGATATTTGACTGATGGTTTTCAATACCCTGTTGATGATAACAAGAGTATTAAAAATGAAGCAATCAATTGGAATCTAATGCTGAATGCCAGTGGGAAGATAACTATTCCTGCCAACACTACCAGAGTCGCGGTTATTGATTTAAATGATTATTATTGCGCTTACCCGCAGTTAACTGTATCTGGTGGGACTGGATCAATAATAAATATTCACTGGGCAGAAGCATTATTTCTGAAAAATGATGGATATTCTGCAAAAGGGAACAGAAACGAAATTGAAGGAAAATATTTTGTCGGCAATGGCGACGAGTTCATCCCGGATGGAAACGAAGACAGAACCTTCACCACTATATGGTGGGAAGCCGGCAGATATGTCGAAGTCTGCATAAAGACAGGAGATTCCCCGTTAATTATTAATTCGTTAACGTTCGTTGAGACTGGATACCCGCTGGAAGTTACCAGTAGCTTCACCTGTGATGATGACCGGGTTAACGGTATATTGCCGATTGCAAAACGTGCCATGCAGATGTGTATGCACGAGACTTACATGGATTGCCCATATTATGAGCAAATGATGTATATCGGCGATACCCGGCTGGAAGTGCTGGTTACGGATATGCTGACATTGGACGACCGATTGCCGCGCAAAGCATTGCAAATGTTCGATTATTCGCGCGAGGCTACCGGATTTACCTATTCGCGCTATCCCACCTGGGAGACCCAGACCATCCCGCCATTCACAATGTGGTGGGTTTGTATGATACATGACCACTGGCTGTGGCGGGGTGATGTCAACTTCCTGCATACTTTATTGCCAGGTATGCGCAGTGTGATGGAAGCATTCAATAATCTTATTGTTGATGATATCCTCACCGTGCCTTCTGGCTGGAACTTCACTGATTGGGTACCGAATTGGGACGCGGGGATAGCTCCTGATTCCATGTATGAACCGAGTGGAATCTTGAATGCCCAGTTTGTTTATACACTGCTGAGAAAGGCTGAATTAGAAGATGCCTACGGTGACACCAGAATGGCAGAACGCGACCGTGATATTGCTGAAAAGGTTATGCAGGCAACCTTTAAACTATTCTGGAATGAAGAAAAGGGGATACTCGCTGATAATTTATCGCACAGTTCATTCAGCGAACATGCCCAATGTCTCGCACTTCTAACTGGTATGGTACCGGCAGACAAGCATGATAGAATGGTGCAAGGTTTATTGACCATCTCCGACCTTGCCCGTACAACAATATATTTCTCTCATTACCTGTTTGAAACCCTTTATCAATTAGATAGAATGGATCTGTTTTTTGAGCGATTAGGATTGTGGTTTGACCTTGAGAAAACCGGTTTTAAAACAACATTTGAAATGCCGGAACCATCACGATCAGACTGTCATGCCTGGGCAGCACATCCAATCTATCATTTCTACGCCTCAATTCTTGGAATTAGGCCAATTGAAGGCGAGTTTAATAAAGTGCGCATAATGCCGCGACCAGGAAGTTTAAAGCAAGTAGAAGGCGCAATCCCGCATCTAAATGGTACAATTTCTGTTAAATTAAATGTTGAAAAAGGTATTATTAACATCAATTTACCGAATGATGTAACTGGTGAGTTTATTTGGGAAGGCAATGTTGCTAAATTGATGGCTGGTTTGACAGAAATAACTTTATAAAATTAGAAATTTGCCCACAAGAACACAAGGATTAAAATATTTTCTTTGTGTTCTTTGTGGCTAAGTTTCAGTTTTCATTTGACTATACTGACTTCAAAAAGGCATAATTAATTCATGAGTGATAATTTAGCGGCTGATTTAGTGGTCGGTTGTATTGCCGATATTGATATTGATTTGTTGATAGAGCGCGGTATTGCCGGGGTGATTGTCGATATGGATAATACTCTGGCACCGTGGCGTTCAACAGAAGTTCCACCGTCCCATATAGACTGGGTACATAATGCGAAATCGCGCGGTTTAAAAGTATGTATTTTAAGCAATGCCGGGTCTGATGGAAGAGTAAGGCCTGCTGCCGAAATGTTGGGGATATCATTTATAACCAAAGCATGCAAGCCATTGGCGGTAGGGTTTAAGCGGGCTGCCAGGATGATGAACCTGCCGATAGAAAAAATTGCCATTGCCGGCGACCAGGTTTTTACCGATATCTGGGGTGGAAACCGATTAGGGATGTTTACGATACTGACAACTCCATTGTCAAAGCGCGAAGCAGTAATAACATTAGTTCTTCAACGACCATTAGAAAGGCTTCTTGGACGACGGCAGAAGTAATTAAGAATTAAAAGCAGTGGCGACGCAAAGGTTTATATAAGATTATTAAACAGACCGTTCTCTTTATATTTCACCTATAATTCCTATATCTCCCACAAAATTCCCATGAAAATACAATAAAAAAACGCCCCTCATTTTCATGAAAGGCGTTTTTATTCTACCTATTAAAGGCTTGGGTTTTCGCTTAACGCTTTGATCCGATCGAATCTGCGGTCTACTTCAGTCTGGATAGCTTCTGCAATCGCAATATTTTTCGGGTTGCTGATATGTGCAAACATGCTGCCCATGGCAGTTAGAGCGTCAGTTACAGGAATCTTAGCATTTGTTTTGCTTGGGTCATAGTTAAGTGTTGTAATACCTTTTTCAATTTCGTATAACGGATGAATACAGGATTTTACAATTTTATCTATAACTTCATTGCCTTTTTCTGGTGCACTTCCCCAGTTGAGCGGACATGCACTGAAAAGTTTTCCGAATGCAAAGCCGTTATTGCGTACAGTTGCCTGTGCCTTGCGTGCTTTGGTTATCATGTCATTCGGGTTGCTTTCGGCAGCAGTGAAGATGTATGGAATGTTAGTACCACGCATGATTTCAATGATGTCTTTGCTCTGGGTCTGTTTGCCGGTCTGTCCCGGGCCAACATGGCTGTTTGAGTTGCGCTGACCTAAAATACCAGTGTAGCAAAGCTGTCCGCCGGTATTCATGTAACCTTTGTTATCATATTCAAGATAGATAATCGGGTCGTTACGCAATGCAGCGCCAATTAGCTGGTCCATTCCGATGTCATCGCCACCGTCGCCGGATACGCAGATGAAGGTGATTTCTTCGTCAGGAATCTTGCCTTGTTTGCGGAAGCGGTGATACATTTCAACAATACCGGTAGCGGTTGATGAAGTGTTATGGAACAGGTTATGAACATAAGGAACTTTGAATGAGGTTAATGGGTAGCCAGTGGTTACAACCATGCCGCATCCAGTGTTGAACATTAATACAACCTGACCGTCAATGCCGCGCATAAACAGGTTTAAGTTGGCGAAGATACCGCAGCCAGGGCATGCACTCTGTTTGTCGATACGGCTTGGCATTTTCGACAGTTCACGAACTGCTTTGATGTCAACTTTCTCGATATCTTTGTTCAGAGTGGTTTCTTCAATGGTAAGCGGTGCAATTGATGGTGCTGGATTGTAATCAGCTTTGCCTGGCCATGCTCCCCAGTATCTGCCTTCAAGGGTTTTCAGTTCTGGAGCAACATTTGGCCAGTTAACTGCCAGATCAAACATCGGCTTGGCATCTTCGTCTGGGCGGAAGTTAAGACCGCCAATACCATAGACGCGGCTGATAATTTCGCATTTGCAATTTCCGGCTTTTTGCAGGGCTGCAGCAACTTCATTTTCCAGATAGTTGCCGGCGCCGTATTGGCTTACACGCTCTGCTACTACTAATCTCTTCATGCTGCCGACAGCTTCAACCATTTCCTTAGCAGGCCATGGGCGGAGTACGATTGGTTCGATTAATTTAACCGGGGTACCGCCGGCAATCATTTCGTCAACGACGATTTTAGCTGCTTCAGCGGCGGAGTTTAATGCCAGCATACCGGAATCTGCATTCTTGTCGCCATATACTTCAACGAAGTCGTATTTGCGGTCAGTTGCAGCTTCGAAATCAGCAAAGATCTGCGGAATGATTTCATAAGCCTTTGCCATCTTCTGTTCCATGTTGACTTTGGTGTTGATAACATCATCGTTCATGTATGGACCGAAGGTGGTTGGGTTTTTGGTATCAAGTACATTGCGCATAGCAGGCTTTTCGCCAACAAATGCTGCAACATCGGCTGCATTTTCGAAGATTAAGATGCGGCGGTTAGCATGACTGGTATGGAAACCGTCATAAGCTACGATTGCCGGCAAGCCAACAGCTTCTGCAACCTTGATGGCGATGATGTTCATGTCGTAAACAGCCTGAACATTTGGTGCCATGAAGATCAGCCAGCCATACCCAAGGGCAGCGGCCAGGTCGCTGTGACCATTCTTAATATTTAAAGGAGCAGAAATTTCGCGGCAGGACAGGTTAAGAACCATCGGCAAACCCATACCACTGATGGCGGGCATTTCTTCTGCTTTGAGAAGAAGGCCTTGTGCGCTGGTGACGTCGAGAACACGTCCGCCAGCAACTGCCATACCGGTACAAATGCCAATAGCTGCCAACTCTGATGTGCCAACTACGAAAGAGATATCGCTCTTGCCATCTGCAACAGCTTTGCTGATAATTTCGCCTACCTCGGATGATGGGGTGATAGGGTAATAACCTTCGCCGTCATAACCGATGTGCAATACTGCCTGAGCGGCAGCATCGTTACCGTTGCCTAAATACATTACTTGATTTGATTTTATTCTTCGCATGCGAGGTCTCCTTCTGTCAGTGCCTTGCCTTTCTTGGTGGTTGGGCAAACCGCAACGCAGCGGAGGCAGGCCTTGCAATAGTTGAGATCAATGCCGGCCATTTTAGCGTCTTTCCAAACAATAGCACCCGGGTCTGCGCACACGGCGAGACACTTAGTGCAGTCGATACAGATTTCGCGGTCAAATTTCGGTGCCGGGTTGGAACGTGCGCCAGCATTGCTTTTCTTGATGGTGCTATGAGTCAAAGCATCAATAGCTCCACCGTCTAACATGTTGGTGTATCCGAGTGGTGATTTAATATCCAGAGGGTCTTCAAGCTGATATTTGCCATCTGCAGCGAAGGTTTCGCTGACGGCACTGCTGACAGCTTGTTTGTAAGCGAGGATGTTTGGCTCTTTTGCACGTGGCCAGGTATCTTCGATAGCATGAATTACATGATCTTCCGGGAACTTCAGCACGTGTGAGAGCATTGCCATCATCGGCATATTCAGGCGGCTGCCTGATGTAATAGAAATAGCTGCCGCATCTAAACAATAGATGGTGCCGCTATGCAACTGCAGGATGTCGCGAATCTCTGCCGGGGTCTTGCAGGTGTTCACGATAACTGTCGCGTTTTCCTCCAGGCCGTGGTTGAGACCCAACGGACGAATCAAGTTTTCGCGGAAGATGCACAGAATGTGCGGGCGGTTATTGGGGCCGCTTTCACGAACAGGATTGCCGTAGTTGCAAAGCTTTAATGAGACATCGGTAGGGGTACCTTTTTTCTCGCTGCCGTACTTTGCGTCGTACGCGCCGTCAAGGTTAAGATACTTTGCCGCAAGTTTGAACAGGAGCTTGGCCGCCATATTTGCACCGTCTCCGCCGATAGCGGATAACAGGCAGTTGGTGAAGCCTCTCTTGTCCTGATAGGGAAGTTGGTATTCTGCCATACGTCCTCTCCAGTATAAATGTCTGGGGCTAAAAGCAGCCCCGGTCTGACGCAAACCGATGGATTATAGCAAATTTACAGGAACTGTACAAATGCCCGACGCACACATTTACTCTCGAAATGTAAAAAATGCTAATAAATCGTGAAATTTTTATCTTTTTTTATTTTATTAATGCTTCACTTCTTTATATAATTTATTGTTAATTTCCACTTGATAATGGGTATATAAACTTGAAATTTGTCCGTTAAGCACAAAATATGGTAAACTTTTGGTGTAAACTTATCGTCCGATAAGTGAAATAAGGGGTATTTATCGTGATAATTATAATGGAAGAAGGCGCGTCGAAAGAGGCTATTCAAGCTGTTATTGATGGTATTGAAGGCGAAGGTTTCAAGCCGTTTGTCAACCCGGGTGTTGAACGCTCGGTTATTGCAGTATTAGGAGCAGTAAATGCTGAAAAGATGGTGATTGCTGATAAGTTTGCATCATTTGAAGGTGTTGAACGAGTAGCCCTGGTATCTGAACCTTATAAATTAGCCAGTCGCGCTCATCATCCTGCCGGCACTATTCTTGATGTATGCGGAGTACCGATAGGCGGTAAAGAGCTATGTATAATAGCCGGACCGTGCAGCGTTGAAAGCCGCGACCAGACATTAGATATAGCACATGCGGTGAAAGCATCTGGTGCCCACATGCTTCGCGGCGGAGCATTTAAACCGCGCACATCACCATATTCATTCCAGGGTTTGGGCGTTGAAGGATTGAAGATATTAGCTGAAGCCCGCGAACAGACCGGATTGCCGGTAGTTACTGAAGTTATGGATTTCAGTGATTGCGATGCTGCTGCCGATTATGCAGACGTATTGCAGGTTGGCGCGCGCAATATGCAGAACTTCCGCTTGTTGCTGAAATTAGGCAAGATGAATAAAGCTATCTTATTAAAACGCGGATTTGGCTGCAAAGTTGAAGATTTATTGATGGCTGCTGAATATATCATGTCTGAAGGCAACCAGCAGGTTATATTATGCGAACGCGGCATCATTACTTTTGAAACGTCAACGCGCTATACAACTGATATTAATGCAGTGCCGGTAATCAAGCATCATTCTCACTTACCGATAATAGTTGACCCCAGCCATGCGGCAGGCGACTGGCGCTATGTATCTGATATCGCGTTAGCAGGCATTGCCGCCGGTGCTGACGGTCTGGAGATAGAAGTTCACAACAACCCGTCAAAAGCAAAATCTGACAGCGCGCAGGCATTAACACCAGAAAAGTTTGCTGAGTTCATGGGACGCGCACGAAGAGTAGCTGCCGCGGTAGACAGAAGTATTAGTTAACAGTTTTAAGTGTTAAGTGTTTAGTTTTCAGATTTGTTTTGATTATAACCCGAATATGATTTATAACTGAACACTGAACACTGAACACTGAACACTGAACACTTAAAACTAAAAATACGTTTAAAACACGTTAAAACAGTCAATATTTATTGACATAAATTACTTACAATTGATAATATAACTGCGCGCCTAATCTTAGGCGCGCGTCTGTTTTAGAGAGGGGAAATAGGTGAAAAAGCAAACTTATAATGTTGCTGTTGTAGGCATCGGTGCTGTAGGATCAGAAATGATTCGGGTATTAAAACAGCGAAACTTCCCATGCGAATCACTGCAGATATTTGCCCGCAGTGCCAGACCTGAAGTCGTGGATGGCGTTACCTACCATGTACAACAGATTAGTGAAGAAGCATTAGATAATGTAGATATAGCATTATTCGCCGGTGGTGAAAAGGCTGAAGACCATTTTGGTTTAAAAGCTTTAGAACGCCGAAAACAAGTTAAAGGTCTTAGCGAGCTGGTAATTATAGATAACGGCAACGCTTTTAGAATGTATCCTAACGTTCCATTATGTGTACCGGAAGTAAACGCTGAAACTTTGAGAACGCATCAAGGTATTGTTGCAAACCCGAATTGCTCAACCACACAAATGGTAGTAGCAATGAAGCCTTTGCATGATTATGCCCGTATAAAACGCGTGGTAGTAAGCACATATCAGGCAGTCAGCGGAAAGTCTGCGCAGGCTCGCGAAGAATTAATGAAACAGACAATTGACGTTGCGAATGGCAAACCAGCAACGATTGATCCTGCCATTTTCCCATATCAGATTTATGGCAACTGTCTGCCCCATATCGATGTGTTCCTGCCGGATGGTTATACCAAAGAAGAACTGAAAATGATTCAAGAAACCCGTAAAATTATGGGTGACGATACCATTCAGGTAACCGCAACCACCGTTCGGGTGCCGGTAGATAATGGCCACGCCGAATCAGTAAATATAGAGTTCTACGAACCTATATCAGCAGAAAAAGCGCGCGAATTGCTTGCCAACGCTCCTGGTATTGTATTGGTAGATGACCCGGCAAATTCCAAGTACCCAATGCAGACAGAATGCAGCGGTACAGACCCGGTATTTGTAGGACGTGTTCGTCAGGACAAGTCAGTAGCATTTGGCATTAATCTGTGGGTAGTATCAGATAATTTGCGCAAGGGTGCTGCTTTAAATACTGTACAAATTGCCGAAAAGATGATGGAAATGAACCTTATTTAGGGTTTATTATTTATAACTGAATCAAGCAATCTTTACGCCGAATCTGGCCGTGGGAATCCCGGCCTTTTTCGTGTATTTAACCGGAGATAAAAACGATGCAAGTTGTAGTACAAAAATATGGCGGGAAATGCGTTGAGCCAGGCGGCAATGAAATGATTACGGCTGAACGAATTATGGAAACCCGCGACCGCGGTGCATGTCCTGTGGTTGTTGTAAGTGCAATGGGACGCGAGTTGGCAAGTTGGGACGAAGAAATTGAAAAATTAGTTCGTAAACCGGAAGGTGCGCGCAAATTAGCTCTCTCTCACTTTTACTCAACGGCAGAATTAGTGCGGTTAGTTCGTGAAATTGACCCGGCTATTGAACCACGTGAATTAGACTTGCTAATGAGTTGCGGCGAAATTATATCAACCGTGCGACTGGCACATTTATTGAAATCGAAAGGTTATAAAACTGTTGCGTTATCAGGTGGCCAGGTTGGTTTGTATACTGACGGTTTTTTTGGACATGCCCGTGTAGTTCAGACTGATATTAAACATCTTGTGAGCTATATTGATAACCAGACAATTCCTTTAGTTGCAGGTTTTCAGGGGGTTGCGCCAACTGACCATGCTATCACCACATTGGGTGAAGGCGGCAGCGACTATACTGCAATTTGTTTGGCGTATGCATTGAAAAATGTTTCCCGATTGCCATTGCAGGAACCATTAGAATTAGGTTCTGTTGAAATCTATAAAGAAGTCGATGGCGTAATGACTGCAAATCCTGCGAACTTCCCCAAGGAAGCATTAAGAACTAATACTGGTCCCATGATGATTCGCAAACTTACCTTTGATGAATTATGCGCAATGAGCCAATATGGTGCTGATGTTATCCAGGCAGAATCTGCCCGCATGGCGCGTCGATATGAGATTCCTGTTGTTGTACGAAACTTCAAGAATCCTGAAGACCCCGGCACTGCTATTGAAACAAATGAACCGGCAACGAAGCGGGCAATAACTGGTATTGCAGATATGCCCAGTCTGACAGCGTTTACAGTTCCAGATGCAACACCACGTACAATTAAACGGGTATCAGAACTGCTTGGTCAGACACGCTTGAATTTCCATGTTCTGAGCATGAATGATGGTAGTGCGAAATTTGCGGTAAAACGCGAGAAATATCGCAGCGTAAGCGATGTTGTTCGCCATCAGTTGCATGATCATAATTTGAAATCAAACTTTGAAGATGGGCATTGGGCATTAGTAACCTGTGTAGGCGAGGGGATGCGGGGAATGGTTGATGATTGCCAGAAGAAGGTTGATGATGTATTATCTGGTGAGAAGATTAAAGTTGAAGGTCATATTACCGATCAATTAAGTTATTCTGTATTAGTACAGGAAACTCAGCGTAAAGACGCGATTATTTCATTACATGATGCTTTAGTTACTGGCATGAAATAAATATTTCGAGGAGAAAATAAAAAATGGCACGAAAAGTATTTACCGGCATATATGTTCCATTAGTCACACCTTTTGGTAAGGATGGCAGCATTTGCCCGTCAACATTGAAACAGTTAATTGACTGGGTGATTGAGAATGGGGCATCCGGCGTTGTGCCATGCGGCACAACAGGCGAGTCACCAACATTATCGTATGATGAACATCATGAGGTTGTTGAATTGACAGTAAAATATACTGCGGGCCGCGTTCCAGTTATAGCAGGTACCGGTTCAAACTCAACAAAAGAAGCTGTTGGTTTGACAGAATCAGCAGATAAGGCTGGCGTTGATGGCATGCTGGTGATTGCGCCATATTACAACCGCCCGAATCAGGCTGGTGTTATTCAGCATTTTAAGGCTGTAGCCGCATCCACTGATAAGCCGATTATAATGTATAACATTCCGAAAAGAACCGGGATTAATATGGAAGTTGCAACTATTGTCGAATTATCCAAGGTTGCGAATATCACCGGTATTAAAGAAGCCAGTGGCGATATCGACCAGGTAATGGCAATTATATCCCAAACGACTGACTTCAGTGTTTTAACCGGTGATGACAATCTGTTATTCCCGTTATGCGCATTGGGTGGTCATGGCGGCATCTGCACCAGCAGCCACATCTTGCCGGCTGAATGGTTGAAAATATATACTTTATGTACCGAAAACAAATTATCAGAAGCACGTGCGCTGCATTATAAATTGCTGCCGCTTGCGAAGGCCATGTTTGTTGAGCCAAATCCGGCGCCGTTAAAAGCCGCACTGCAATTAGTTGGCATACCGGTAGGTGGTCCAAGATTGCCGATGATGGCAGCGTCAGAAGCAACAATTGAAAATATGCGAAAAGTATTAAAGAGCCTTGGGGTTATTTAGTAATCAATTAAAAAGCCTTCCAGCTATAAAAGTTGGAAGGCTTTTTTGGGTTTAGATATTATTTTATCCAGTGTTGCAACATGACGATCCATTCCTGAAACGATAAGCGGATAAACTCCAATCTTCCTATTAACAATGAAAATCTGCTCATTACAGTATTTCCAAAGATAACACCAAGGGTTATCATCATGAAATATTTTCCCATATTAGCCGGCTTTTTTATCCATTCATGTTTATGATTAATGGTAAAAAAGAAATAGGACATCACTGTAATAAGTACGATGAATGCGATTGTTTCCAGTGGATAGAAATAAAATCCACCACCTAAAGGTATCGCGCTGTATTTAGTCATAACATCGGATGATTGTTGTATTATGCTGAGATTTGCTGGAGCATAACTGGTAACAGGAGGACGGAAAGCAGCAATTAATTGTGGTCCCATCAACCCTGCAAATCCTTTAAATACAGTACCGGCAGACCAGCCCATAAGGATGCCGATAGCCAGTCGATTAATCCATGCCAACTTTGTGAAATAAACTGTATAGAACATTAACCCGCAGACTAATGCCATTGCCAGCCACCATTGACCTTCGCCATTTGGATACATTTGTGCCGGCATCATTGATGTATACCATTTAGGTATAATGAATTGTGTCCAGGTTATAACAATACCGTAACCAGTTGCTAAACCGACAAAGATATGTTCTACAAACCTGTAGGTAGCGTTATCGCGAAATACAATCGAAAATACTGCCAGTGTTGCCAATACTCCCAGCATTTTTTCCATATCATTAATTAATCCTTCCCGAGAAAGTGCTACACTTGCGGATAAGATTACTAATGCTGATATTGAGATAAACAAATTAGTTAGCTGCTGTTTGCGTTTTTGTGTTGATTCATCTTCTTCAACAGGCGGGATATATTCCGGTAAAACTGGTTTCTGTTTGCGAGTGACGAAATAGCCGATATTTCCAATAAGGATTAATATAATGATAATCAAGTGGGCATTGCTTTGAGTAGTCATCAGCTTTAATGCTGAAGCACTTATGGTCTGTTCAATATCAGTTATTTTGCTTCGTGGATCATATCGCAGGTCAGTAACTGTCGCTTCTTTTACATTTACTAAATTCTCATAATCTGATGCACCTTTTAATCCTATCAGCATACCGCAGATTTGTTTGGAATCAAGCAAGGGAAAACCGTCAGATGACATTACGTTAGTACAGGCATATCCTATTTTAAGTGGAGGATTTGTTTTCGGTTGTACAAATTGTATCCAATCTCCCAAGGATGCTGATGCAGTGAATTCAATCAGCATGCCAATATTGTTATCTTTCAACCCTTTAATATTTTTCATTATAGGGTAATCTTTTATTGGCTTTTTGTTCAGTGCATCAACTTTTATAGTTTTATTAATATCATCTAAAAATGAAAATATAAAGGCAAGAGTGCGAATATTATAGCCCATATCAATATAATCTTTACCATATTCAAGATTATATTGGGTTGCGACATCTTTACCGATTGCACTTGCGTTTGTTGCGCCTTGCTGTTCAAATGATATGATGGCATAAGGTTGTTTTTTTAAGGCTAAATGCCGGATAACCGCCCGCATTTGGTTACCATTTTCTGGCAATGTGCTGCTGGAAAATGTAACACTAATGAATACCAGTTTATCCTTTGGCAGATTTTCTATCTCATCATATAACTGCTGTGCCTGCGCTCCTGTTTTTGATGGTTTTTCAACAAAACTGCTATTTAACGAGAATATCAGCATAATAGCAAGTGCAATATAGACCCAGCGCCTGTCAATTTTTTGTATCATTATCCAAAATTTCATCTATTATTGCTCCTTAGAGAAGAACGAACCACGTTCTAAGCTGAGCCAGATACGCATTGACATGGCTAATGCTCCGACAGCTACTCCAATTGTAATGGCACGGAGAGCAGACATATTGATATATTTAAATAGAAATTGTTGAATAGATTCAAGTGGAACTTTTGGCATAATTTTTGTACCTAATGAAACCAGAGATATCATGATAATTAATGCCGATATCATTAGGAGTGCTGATTCAGGGGTACGTATTCTGAATGCGCGATACGCAGCAGAAGTTATATAAAATGCAAGTAAGGCAAACATGGCAGAATCAAGATTAATCAGCATTTTGAAAAGCGCATTATTTATTATATTAAATGTTAATAATTGTCCATCCGGCTTTTCTATATAGCTGTATGCATAACATATAAATCCGACAACTATCATTGCTATCATAGCAATGAAAAAAGCATAGCTGTTAATTGATTCTTTATTTTTAGAAAATATCTTTTGCAGATGGACTTTTGTAAGGCTGATTATTCCCAGCCCAAGCATCCACATTGTAGAAAACATGATAAAGTTTGATGCAGGTTCTACCCAAGGCGTAATTACATTTCCTTTAGTATTATGAGGCAAATTATGCGGTGGCAAGAAGAATTCTAATGTAAAAAATAACCCGGCTAAGAATGTTAGAACTATGATTACCCACTTTTTTACAGTAGGTGATGAATAGTGCAATGTCACTATAAAAATAACGAAAAGTAATGCTAATATAATATTGCGAAAGAAAAATTCATCGCTGGTATTTGCATGAGACCAAAAAGTTTGCCACCATGTCATGTTATATTCCCCTTGGAATAGCTTATTCTGCATTAAGCGCTGATAATCCTGCGTAAATGGTAAATTTATCTATCATAAAGCCTTGCCATTGTATAATTTAATGGCAAGGCTAAAATAAGATTGAGTTGATATTTTATTTCTTTTGCAGTTCGTCTACCGCTTCACCCATCTCTTTTATTCGGGCAATTATTGGCAGATGTTGAGTGCAGGCAGCTTCGCAGGAACCGCATTGGGTGCACTGGTCAAAAAATGATTTATCCTTGTTATTCAATGCCCAATGCCAATTCATTCTATTGACGATTTCCTGTTTGTTATTTGTCAACATATATTGATTGTACGAATCCATCAACTTTGGAACCGGCAATCCTTCCGGGCAATGGTCGCAATACTGGCATCCTGTGCACATGTGGTCGAATGATTCCGTCATTGATTTACGCATTTCATCAATGCGCTTTTTCTCAATCGGCTTATAACCTTCAACCGCGCTGATTGCTTCTTTAAGTTGGTCTTCATTGCTGAATCCAACCAGTGTGACAGTGATTCTGTCATCGTTTATCAGGAATCGCAATGCTGCTTCAACAACAGTTTCGCTTTCTTCTGTTTTCAGGAATGAGAAACGTTCTGGATGCTGGGGGATAATGCCGCCGCCAAGAGGATTCATGACGACAACACCCATATTTCTATCTGCCGCGGCCTGCAATCCTACTTCGCGATAATTAAAGTTCATCGGAGAGTATCCAAGAAGTATAGATTCAAAAGGATAATCATTGAGCATGTTGCCGATATCATTGCCATTCATGTGGGTAGATACGCAAAGATGTTTAATTAATCCTTCGTCTTTCAACTTTTCAAATTCTTTTAAAATCGGCTTGCGTGATTCGTAGGCTTCGGGTGACATTAAACACCAAAAATGATAAAAATCTATATAATCGAGACCCATGCGGGTTAATGAGGTGTCGATATCACGGCGCAGATCATCAGGAGTACCAGCGAATGTTTTTTACGAAACATAAAACGGTTTTTCTGCACGTGTTTTTAACATTTCTTTTAATGCTACACCGAATAACTCTTCTGATTTTCCATATCCGATAGCGGTGTCAAAATAATTAATACCTGCGTCATAAGCAGCTTTTACTAATGCGCCGCTTTTTTCCGGGTCGTCAGGATTGCCAAACCGCATTCCGCCAAAACCCAATGCAGATAATTCAATACCTGTTGATTTGTGAATCTTATAAATCATTATATCTCCTTTAAGATATCTGTATTTTACAGTAATAGATTTTTTATTTTATACTCGAAAATCGTCCTTCGCCTGATATCGCAACACTTTTATCAGCGAAGATTTCAACAATCGCGTATGCAGGCGTTTCGCCAACTACCATTGCGGGACAAGTAATGTATGGTATGTCATTAATATATGCCACGTTTCCAGCATGTTCATGACCAGAGAATACCGCAATTATATTATCTGATTTATTTATAACCTTATTTACATCAAGATAATTCTGAACTACATGCGGGTTATAAATCGAGTCATCAATTCCGCCATCAATTCTTTCGTGACAACAAATAATAGTCGGCATATTATTCATCAATTCTTTCTTGAACCAATCAATTTGCTCTGGTGAAATCCATGCGTTATCCCATGAGAAATTATTCCGGCTGAAATCACTGCCATCTTTATGGCAATTACCATCTAAAATGCAAAAATTTATCCCATTGCAGTTGAATGAATAATATGAATTTTGCATCTTCATTTCATGCAAAAACTCTTGCTTACTGAACATTGCGACATCATGATTGCCTATTACATGATATATGGGAACATTTATTGTGCTTAGCGCATCATTAATTTCTTTGCACAACTTTCTTTCAGCATCCATTGATTCAGCCAAATCAATAGTATCACCGAGATTGATTATAAAATCAACATTTGATTTTTTGAAAAATTCAATAGCTTCAATCATTTTTTGCAAAGACAGAGTTCTTAATCGATCACCGTCATCTTCGTTTGAATAATGCAAATCAGCAAATATTCCAAAAGCAGCTTTCTGATTTGACATATTAATCTGTTGATGTCGATTTAAAAAACTCAATAGTCTTTACCAGGCCGTCACGCAATGGTACTGTAGGGGTCCATCCTAATGTTGTTTTCGCTTTTGAAATATCTGGTTTGCGGCGTGTCGGGTCGTCACTTGGCAATGGCTTATAGACTAAGGTTGACGATGATTTCGTTAACTCTAAAACTAATTCTGCTAATTCCAACATGGTGAATTCACCGGGATTGCCCAGATTTATCGGTCCGGTAATATCGTCTGGAGTATCCATCATGCGAATAAAGCCCTCTACCAGGTCGCTGACGTAACAGAATGAACGTGTTTGCTGTCCATCGCCATATATGGTGATATCGTCGCCGCGCAGAGCCTGCATGATAAAGTTTGACACAACCCGCCCATCGTTAGGATGCATTCCTGGTCCATAAGTATTAAATATGCGAACCACCTTGATATCTACTTTATGCTGACGATGATAATCGAAAAATAAGGTTTCGGCGCATCTTTTTCCTTCGTCATAACATGATCTTACACCAATCGGATTTACATTTCCCCAATACTCTTCTACCTGCGGGTGTATTTGTGGGTCGCCATAAACTTCTGAAGTAGATGCCTGCAGTATTCGCGCATTTACTCTTTTCGCCAGACCTAACATATTAATAGCACCGTGAACGCTGGTTTTTACAGTTTGTACCGGGTCAAATTGATAATGCACCGGGCTGGCAGGGCAGGCGAGATTGTATATCTGGTCAATTTCTACATATAACGGTAAAGTTACGTCATGACGAATAAGTTCGAAATTAGGGTTGGACAAAAGATTAGAGACGTTGCTTCTTCTGCTGGTGAAAAAATTGTCCAGACAGGTAACTTCATGGCCATCATTCAGTAATCGTTCGCATAAATGCGAGCCAATAAAACCGGCTCCACCGGTTACCAGTATTCGTTTTGATGAGTAATGTTTCATTTAGTGTTTGACCCGCTAATGTGAATTTTGTCGCAGACGATTATTGTTTAGTTACTTTTCCATCTTTCAGTAGTTGATTAAGCTTTTTCTCAGAACATTCTTTACATCTATATTGGGGTGCGGAATCATCGCTGCGGTCATAACCACCGGGTGCTTTCACTAATCTGCGCACCAGATCTGTCTTGCCGCAATCATAACACTCGCCGGATTTCATTAATTCCCACTGTTCTAATTTACTGCTGTTAAAAATAAATCTATCAACCCAGAAAAATATGCAGCCGCCTATTAAATTCGCTACTCCGGCCGCAAGCCATTGTGTAGGATCAAACATTTTTTGATGTGTATACAGCGCTACAATAGGTGCCAAAATTGGTGTTGATAGCTGCCAACGCACAAGATAAAGGATGAATCTGACCATAGGTTCATTCTCCGAAAAATTATTACGCCGGGTTTAACCCCGGCGCTGTTGCAATATTATATCATTATTTAGCAGAAATTGCAGGCTTTGGCATGTAGCTCTTATCAATAGCCATTAATCTTTTCGGCGTATCGTAAAGAGTTGTTTGAGCTATATGCATCGCATATTCTTCATCGCAAAATCCGCGTTCAATTCGGTCGGCAAGAGCATTTGCCATCACTTTTCTGGTCATCAATGCTCTGCCATATATCCATTCTGCGCAATATCCATCGCTGAAAAATCCGCAGATTCGATCAAGCGGCATCATATCTAATCGCATATTCCAGCTTTGTTCCATATTAGTTGCATAAAAGTTTTGATACCAGAAACCACCTAATGACATATTGTTATAAGCAGTCGATAACGAACAGAGTGCCTGTTCATCCGGTGCATAGCTTCCCAACATGTTAAAATGAGTGTCAGGATATTCTGCTAATAAATAACCAAAAGTTCCAGTAAATGCTTGTGATGCTTTAGCAAATGGATGCGCAATTTGTCCGCTTACATATTGAGTGCCGTAGCATAATTGAACAACAGAAACATGTTGTGATGTAACCCTTGTTGTTTCTCTAATTAATAAGCCTTCTAATAATCCATTTTCTTCTGCGGTTAATATTTCACCGGCAATCGCTTTTTTAATCAGAATGTCTGCATTTTCATCAGTCATAGGACGGAAATCAGCTAACGAAGAAACCCATTCTACGAAAGTTTCTCTGCCTTCCCATTTGATAAAATCAGTGAAATATATTTTAGCTGCTTCGCGTAATGTTTCAATTCCGGTTATTTCTATCTCTAATGGATTTCGTCGTTTGAATATTCTTTCAGGATTGTGTCTTATCCACCAATTGAAACGCTTTTCCCATGGAACATAATCATGTGTACCGTTCATCAGTGAAGTTTCGGTGGTAGGACGATAAAAAGGCGCATATTGTTCCGGCATTTCATCATCATGTAAATTACTTGCTAAAACAACTTCAATCTTGCCTTGTTTTAAAATATTGTGTCCCCAACCACCTTCAGCATACTTAGCATAAAATATCTCTGATAATTCAGATAAGTTCTTAACAGTTAACGGGCCTTTAACATTGTATAGTTTCCCCATTAATTGCTCTAACAGCCATCCAAACCCCTGTGTTCGCATATTTCTGAGGCCAATTTCAATTTCTTCGGAAAATGTTGGCATTATTTCGCGCCAAAACGGTTTCTCTTCTAATCTTTCATGTCCTGGCCAGAGAGTTTTTTCATCAATTCCGGCAGCGCGCAGCGGATAGCGCAGCATGTGATAAAAAATCAAATTTTCGATTTTATTTTTATCAAGATTACCGGGTTGCAGGTGACTGTGTATGTCAATTATAGAAATATCACTAAATGCTTCAAATAATTTATCAGCAACTTTCTTTTTACTCATAATTAATACCTCTATATTAATTCTTTCGCAGTGCTATTATGATATCCTGCATTAAACGAGTAATTTTTTAAATTTCTTTTACGCTGCCGCGAATCAAAATAATTCGTGGCAATATAATCTGCATTATATTCAAACTCTAATTTTTAGGCCAGACAAGACGCATCAGAATTATTTTAACATCTGTTCCGCTCATTGATTTTATTATTACTGATTCAGGTTTGCTTATTTTCATTTCTTCTAATACTTTCTTCAAGCTGTATAAATTTGTTACCGGCTTCCCATTCATATCTGTTATCAAATCACCAGTTTGCAGATTAGCAAGGTCTGCCCATGTAGAATCTTCTACACCTTCAACGTATGCACCCTTTTGTTCGTCATTCCACTCGTTATCTGCACGGTCAAACCAGGTAATATCGCGTGCGCTGAATCCGCAGGTGCTTTCTTCATAAGTTGGCATATCACGAGGTGAACGTGGTGATTGAGATAATTTTATTTTCACTATTATCGGTTTTTTATCACGAATTATTTTTAACGCAACTGTTGTCCCGATAGTATATTGCCGTATCATATCATTGAAAGTGTCAATTTCTTCCGGTTCGCTGGTTTCAATTTGCAGATTATCAATTGCTACAATAATATCTCCAATTTTTAAACCAGATGTTTCCTTTTCAGTATTGGGATAGATTCGGGTAATTCTAACACCGGTCCTACCTTCTAATCCAAGTGATGTCGCCAGATCGCTTGTAAGTACCTGCACTTTTATAGGGAGCCATGGACGGAGCTTTTCCATGCCGCGGGTTATCTTGTTTCGTTCGCCAACGCGAACTACGGTCAACATTCTTTCGTAATTTCTGGTGAATTCAACAGTTAAAGGAACTTGTTCGCTTTTGCCATTGACAGCAGATTTGGTTATTTTCAATAAATCATCCATACTTTTACATTCTTTTCCGTCAACCATTGTTATAATATCGCCTTCGGACAGTGGTGGTTTAGCTGTGCTTGCCTGACCGCCATCCTGAAGACTTCCTATTTGAACACCCCATTTTACTTTCTTATTCTTTAATAAATCCATTTCGGGTACAGTATTTGCAGACATACCCCAGGTATTCAAATATGATTCTTTTTCAATAATTGTCGGACGGGTTATAGGGGTTATTTTAGCTGAAATTTCTTTGTCATTTCGGATATATTTAATATCAATTTCTTTTCCTATCGGGAATTTAAATAACACCTGGTTCAATACTGGCACGTCTTCATCCGTTCTTACATCAATGTCAGTACCATTAATAGATGTAATGATGTCGCCAGTTTTGATTTTACATTTATCAGCAGGTGAACCGGGCATGACAGAGGTTACTAATATTCCTTTTGCATCTTTCTTTATAGCAGTAATTTTTTGGAAAGAAAAGCCGAACCAGCAGCGAGTTATTTTCTTATCTTTTATTAATTTATCTGCAGATTCTTTCGCCAAATTGCCGGGAATAGCTCCAGATAATCCTAAATCTATCTCATTTATCCCGATAATTTCACCTGTCATATTAACTAACGGACCGCCTGAATTTCCCGGGAAAATAGCCGCGTCATGTCCTATCCAGCGAATTGCACTGCCTACATCTTCGCCATCGAGGCTTAAATACCCGCCATCATAATCTGGCATTACCAGCTCAGTATTGCTGACAATTCCCATGGTAACAGATTGCGAATATGCAAGTGGGCTACCCATTGCAAGTACAAAGTCACCAGCTTTTACATCGTCAGAGTTGCCAAAAACTGCGGGGACAAATTTCCGGTCAGTTGCTCGCAATTTGATGACGGCAATGTCAGTTAAAGCATCAGTTCCGACTAAATCTGCTTCGATTTCTTCTTTATTACTCATGGTGCAGGATATATAGATAGCCTTTCCTGCGACGTGATGATTGGTGATGATATAGCCATCTTCACGTATTATTACACCGCTGCCGTATGCTTCTTGTTTTGTCTCTTTTCCATCTTCAAATTCAGAAGAAATAATGTGAATACGTACCAGTGCTGGCTTAATGATAGAGACTGCTTTCTCTAACATTTTTCTGTAGCCAGTGTCTGGCGTATCTGCGCCTTGCGCTTGCAAATGCATGGTTGACATACAGATAAATGCACATGCAATTAACTGTAAAAAGATAATTTTCCTCATCAGTCTCTCCTGTCCTATTCTTTTACACTCAATACATCAATTACTTTTTGTAATAACGATGACATGGTAAATGGTTTTTGAACGAAATGTGTTCCTTGCGCCAGCATACCTTCTGTAGCTATTACATTTTCAGAATATCCTGAAACATAAATTACATTCAATTCAGGTTTTATAGCCAGCAATCTTTGTGCTAATTCACGACCGTTAAGCTTTGGCATCACAATATCTGTGATAAGCAAGTTAATTTTATCTTCATTTGATCGGAAAATATCAATAGCTTCCAACGGGTCAAGGGTACTGAATACCTCAAAACCACGTGCGGCAAGAATATCAACCGCAAGTGCTCGTACCAGATCATTGTCTTCAACAACCAATACAGATGTTGTTTTAATAGGAACATTGCTTAAATTGTTAGTATCGCCTGAAGCTGATACAATTTCAACAAATCCTTCAACTGCCGGAATCAGCACTGTAAATGTAGTACCTTTACCAACTGCACTGGTTACCTTAATATCTCCGCCATGCTGTTTTACGATTCCATAAACTGTTGCCAGTCCTAAACCGGTACCTTTATTCGGTGCTTTTGTAGTGAAGAATGGTTCAAAGATATGCTGAATAGTTTCATCATTCATACCACAGCCGGTATCTGTTACCATCAATCTAACATATCTGGCAGCTTTCAAATCACTCCAGCTTTCAGTTTCCGCTTCGGTAAGGTCATATTCATCAACAATTATTGTAATTGTTCCGCCATCCTGCATAGCATCACGCGCATTAACGACAAAGTTCATTACAACTTGCTGCATTTGTGACGGGTCAGCTTTTACTACACATAAATCAGGTGACATGCGGGTAACTAATTCCAATTTTCCACCGACCATACTGCGCAGAATCATGGTAAAGTCGTCTACCAGAGACACCATACTTAATGCTTTTACTTCTAAAACCTGTTTGCGTCCATAAGCTAACAACTGGCGTGTTAATTGCCGTGCTTTTTCTGCCGCTTGCAGTGCCTGGTTTAAGATTGGGAATAGTGGATTATCCTGCTGCATTTGTACTAATGCCAATTCGGTATAGCCAATCATTGGTGAAAGCAAGTTGTTCAAGTCGTGAGCAACACCGCCGGCTAATCTACCGATAGCTTCAATTCGCTGAGAACTGCGCATTTTTTGTTCAAAGTTAATCCGCGCTTCTTCTTCCTGTTTTCTGCCGGTAATGTCCATAGCCAGGAATAAAGCCGCTTTCCTGCCTTCATAGGTTAAAGGCGACATTGTGACTTGCCACCATATAATTTCGCCACGTATTGATGTCGCATCATCTTGAGTTATCGAGACACCAGAGTCGATAACCCCACGTGCATTGTCCAACTGATATCGTGCAACGTCAGGTGGAAAAATATCAAACATTGTTCGTCCAATAAAATCAGGAACTTCTCCGCCAAGGGTTTGTGCTGCTTGCTTATTAATAAATCGGAATATTCCGTCATAATCAAATACGATGATGATTTCACTTACGCTGTTAACTATTAATCGGTGACGTTCTTCACCTTCTTTCATTACCTGGTCGGTTCGCATTCTTTCGGTAATGTCGCGTTCAATTAATACAACAACTTCCGGCAACCCACTGTCATTTAATACTGGAGCGCCATTAATCTCCACCTGAAATGTGGTGCCGTCTTTGCGCTGAGCAGTAAATACGTCTGATTTCTGAAAACATTTTTCAAAAATTGTCTGAATGAAAGTATTCAGGCGTTCTTTATCTTTCTCTGCTACCAATGCAGCAACAGATAAATTAGCCAAAACTATTTCGTCAACATTACGATAACCATGAGATAAAGCGCAACGCTGGTTCGCTCTTTTTATTATGCATTTCTTATCAACATGAATGATAGAATCTGGTGAAGATTCTGATAATGCCCGGTATGTTTCTTCTTCCATTTGTAATGCATCAGTCGCATTTTTAACCAGTGTAATATCATTTACTGTCATGAATAATTCGCGTGGATGGTCGTCGCCTAATCTAAATTCAGGCACTGCGTCTACCGATACCCATCGGTACGAGTTATCGCGCGGGTTATACATACCCATGGTAGCAGATGCTGGTTTGCCGGTTCGTACGGCGATATTTGAAGGATATTCCCAAACAGGGAAGGGGGATTCATCTTCGCGAACCGCCGCCCAGTTTTTATCATTAATATTTCTATTTAGCAATTCATCGTGAGATATGCCAAATATCTTTTCAGCAGCAGGATTCGCATCAGTTATTTGTCCTGAATTTCGCAGATATAATACACCTTGCATCATTCTTTCAAATAACAGGCGGTAGCGGCTTTCTAAAGTGATGGTGCTTGCTTCGATGGTAATTAATTGATAAAGGATTGAATTAAAACCGTAAACAAGTAAGGCAATTATTAATAAAAATAATTGTGCACTAACAATGGAAATTCCTAATGGAACTTCAGGATTTGTCGAATAAAATGGACCTGATTTCATGTTAAAGCCAATAACTGCGATAACACATGTTGTAAGCAGGCTAAAACTTGCACCTGTGATTCCAAAACGTACTACCGACCACACTAAAATAGGGAAAGGCAGATAAATTGAAACAGGAGCAAAAATAGGGTCTGACTTAACGCCGATAAATGAAACGAGATTCAGGATAATTAAAATTGGAAACAATAATATTCCTTCTAATATACGTCCTGCTGGTCGGCTGTCTTTTTTATAATATTCGTCTAAAACTACAAGTATCGACGGTGTAATTGCGGCATGAGTTGCAATGGCAAGCATTGCGGTTTCTGCGAATGATGTAAAGAAACGAGTATCAAATGCCTGTTCAGCTATAACAGCGAAAGCTCCGGCTACTGTTGGCGCCATCAGGATATATATCAATATATAACCAATCCAAGAACGCCAATGGTCAAATTTAGGTGCGCCTTCCAGAAACATGTGAGAAGCAAGACCTGCGATAGCGGCTTGAACAAGTGCGCCAAGATAAAATATCAATGTCGGGTTGGTAGCATTTGCAACACCAAAAAATGCTGCGATAATATAATGAAGAAGAACTGTAATTAAAATAGCAAAAGGCCATGCCCGGTATCGCAAAATAGCAAAAGCAGCAAGCATAATGCCAAAAGAAAAACGTAATATTTCCGGGTATTGGTCACCGCTTAATACTGCATTTTTATTTAACGAATAGCCATAAAAGTCCAATGAATCGCAAATTATATATAGAATAGAGAATATCAACCACCATGTGATTGGCTTTGCCTGCCATTCGGGGATATGATTCTCTTTATTATTTGATTGTTCGGTCACAACTGTTTCCTTAAATAGCACTAATAGTTTTGCTTATTATAGCGTGAAAACTCGCTGTTTAACAGTGTTTATCGACAAAAAAGTAAAAATATCTTATATCTATTTATACCGGTAATGACCGATTATCTCACTACAGAATAAAACGTCCTCCATTACTTGTCCGCTTCCCCAATTATGGACCATATAGTAATTGCCGCTTAAGGCTTTGACGCTGGTTACTAAACCTATATGCGGCAATCCATTCATTAATCTCCATATAACTATTTCTCCAGGTTTATAATCTGATGATATTTTTGTAATAGGAAGAGTCTGACCTTTGCGTTTAAAAAATGTATTTAAATTGTAAACACGACGATGGTCGATGTTAGTATCTGTATGTGTTAATCCCCATTGCTTTGGATATATGTTGAAATTGTTTTTCATATCTTCATGGACTTTAACTTGCAAATCAATGCCAACTTTTCGATATGTACGGATAATGACATCTGAACAAACACCTGTATTTGCTGGTATATCGCCACCCGGATATTTAATTTGGATATATGCAGCTTTATATGCAATGTTTGGGTCAACAATATCTTCTCCTGCGTATGCTAATTTAGTGTAAAAATCAGTCGCCGGTTTGCGATTTGCAACAATTATCGCAGGAGATTTGAATGATAAATTGATATACAGGATAACAACCAATATTAATATCGCTACAGTTATGATTATTTTTTTCATAGTGATAGTCTATCATAGCTTTTACGTATTTTAATATTATATTGGTATAAATGATAGATTTAACAGAAAATTTATATAACTGTAATATTTTTGTAAAGTTTATTTCGGCATATCATTAGTTTGCAGGAATTATATAATAATTAACAGAAAATATTAACATCAAATTAAAAAGGAATCGATACCATGATAGAGACTGTAGAATATGGCGGCTGGAAGAATAATATTAAACTTTCAAACGGCTCCATTGAATTAATTGCTACTTTAGACGTTGGACCACGTATAATATCTTTCAGTCCTATTGGCGGACCGAATGTAATGAAGAATTATCCTGATCAAATTGGCAAGAGTGGCGAAGATGAATGGCAAATTCGTGGCGGACATCGTTTATGGCATGCCCCGGAAGCTAAACCTCGAACATATAGTTTAGATAACAGTCCGATTAAATGGGAAAAATTAGATGATTTCAGTGTGAAATTGATCAGCAACCCGGAACCGGAAAATGGTATTCAAAAAGAAATTGAATTAATCATGGATTCTGAAGCAAATGTCGTTACTGTTATTCATCGTACCAGCAATACTGGAAATTGGGCAATTGAGTTGGCAGCATGGGCATTAACAGTAATGGATGCCGGTGGTATATGCATTGTTCCATTGCCGCCAAAACGGTCGCACACGGAAGTTTTAGTTCCAGATTTCCCGTTAGTATTATGGCCTTACACTGATATGTCCGACCCGCGTTTCCGTTGGGGCAAAAAATATTTCACCTTCAGTCAGGATTCAACTAAATCACCGGCAAAATTTGGCATGGCTGTTAAGGATGGTTGGGCTGCATATCTGGTGAAAAATACTCTGTTTATGAAATATTTTGATTATGATCCGTATGAGCAATATCCTGATTTTGGCTGCAATTTCGAAACATTCAGCAATGAAGAAATGTTGGAAGTTGAATCATTAGGGCCAGTGATTGTATTAGACCCGGGTGAAACTTATGAACATGTCGAGACCTGGAAACTGGTCGCAAATATACCGGCAGTCAGCAGTGATGAAGATATCGACAAAGTAATTCTGCCACAAATCGGATAATATATAATCCACATCCGGTGTTATTCTATTACACCGGATGTTTTCATTACAGCCTATTCGCAGCACGAGGGAAAAATGTCAGATATTTTAAAGGTTACCGGTGGCATACCGCTGTCGGGTGAAATAACTCTAAGTGGAAGTAAAAACGGTGGATTGCCAATAATAGCAGCTGCTTTATTGGTATCAGGTACTGCTGTTTTACATAATGTCCCGAATATCGCCGATGTAGCGAATCTATTTCAATTAATGACAGTATTAGGCGCAAAAATAAGTCGTGACGGCGATGTCGCGATTGTTGATGCATCGAATATTACCGGTTATGAATTAGATCGCCAATTAGCTACTTCCATGCGCGGGTCATATTACTTAATAGGCCCATTGCTTGCCAGAATGGGTAAAGTCATCGCCCCGATGCCCGGTGGTTGTTCAATAGGTGCTCGCCCTGTGGATTATATCATGCAGGCAATTCGATCTTTAGGTGTGCAGGCGGTTGAGCAAACCGATGAGGCTATATGTACCGCACCAAATGGATTAATTGGCGGTAGAGTTATGCTGGATCCGACTTATCGAAGTCCGGGAGCAACATTTAATGCTTTGCTTACAGCAGTATTAGCAAAAGGTCAAACAGTCATAGAGAGTGCGACTGAAGACCCGGAAATGACAAATCTGTGTGAATTTCTCATTAATGCGGGAGCAAAAATAAGCGGAGTTGGTACTCGCAAGGTAGTTGTTGAAGGGGTAGATAAACTCCACAATGTTCAACATACGTTATGTGCTGACCGCATTGAAGGTGGTACATTTTTGCTTGCTGGCGCGGCAACCCGTGGTAAAGTGACAGTTGGTAAACTTAACCCGAATGATTTAGGTTCTTTGACTGATATATTCAATGAAATGGGTATAAAAGTGGTTAAGGGAAATGATTATATAACAGTTGACGCGACCGGGCTAACTCCTGCTGGTACTATTGTTTCAACTCAGCCTTTCCCCGGTTTTCCGACTGATTTGCAGCCGCCATTAGTAGCAATGATGTGCCAGGCAGCCGGACGAAGTGTTGTTCATGAGAATATTTATTCTGGCCGTATGGGATATGTTAATGAATTGCGTAAAATGGGTGCACGTATTAAAGTTGAAGAAAATAAGATTGCCAATATTGAAGGTGTTGATAAATTGGAAGGCAGATTATTGGAACCCGCAGATATGCGCGCCGGTGCCGCGCTGGTAGTTGCGGCATTATCTGCCCAAGGTGAATCTACAATAACTGGCAGACATTTCATTGTTCGAGGATATGAGAACTTGGAAGAAAAACTAAGACATTTAGGTGCAAAAATCGATATTGGAAATAAATGTAAATAAATATAAGTTAATAAAGTCTTAAAGATATCCGTCACCATATTTTGATAAAGGATATCTTTTTTTATTATCTCACCAGAAAATCAACAGCTTTTATTATTCCTTCGTTGTCATTTGCAATAATATTTAAAGCATCACACTCACCACGGAATGGGGAGTATGTGTAATAAATCTTTGAGGATTTTGTTTTTATTTCTTTTGATGGCAACAGATAACCGCGCACTTGATCATAAATAAGCAGATTATTTGCAGGTGTGCCAATAAGGACAATATCAGTATCTGGTGTATACCATTGTGGGTATTTTTGTATTGCCGATGTCGGCTGCAATGACGAGATAGCTTTATTTGGCGCGATTTCCTGTATATCAATTTTACGACCATTCAGCATGTAGAAATCACTCAATCTTTTTACTTCTGACATTAATACAACGTTATTCATTTGTTCTGCTGTCAGTGCAAACATCAATGGCTTGTTATTTAATTCAAATGCTTTAATAGCTTTCGCCTGGTTTTCAACTATTATATCGTCAGTGTTTGAGGAAATAGTTTTTTGTTGAACATGATTGATTTTTATATTATCAGCAATACCAGACAACAGTTCTTTTACTGATACTAAGTAATCACCGGAAGGGTCGTTATCTTTTATTGGAAGTTCAATATTTAAACCGCTTGCACTGAAAAATATTACTTTGTCAGTATCATTTTTAACAGTAATCTCAAGCGGGATACCAGTCATTTTGCCATCATTTATTTTAACATTCAGATTGTAAGATGATGGATTTTTCTTTATAACCGCCCTCATAACTTTTATCTCTTCTGTTGGCAATGCGAATAATTGAAAACCTTCTGATGTCAGGTCGCATTTTTCAGCATCAATCTTAGAAATTAATTTTTGACTTCTGACATTATATATAGGCCGCTCAGTATTCCAAATGATGTTACCAATCTGCGGTTTTACTGACATGCTTGCATTTTTACCATCTACAAATCCTTGGTTTACTACTGTGATATAAATGCAATTACCAGCTTTTGATGGTACCGTCCAGATAGTTTTTTCATTCGAGTATGCGATTGGTTTATCTATAAATTCCAATGCTTTTTGCAGTTTGCTGATATTATCTTCATTTCGTTTGAATAATTCCGGTGTTAAATCTATTTCAGATTGAGTAATATATGCCGCAATTTTCATTCCGGTATTGATGGATTCAACAGGTGAAACTGATTCATCATCTGTAATTATGATGCCACCTTTAGTCTTGAATGTAGTAAGAGCCTTTTCTAAACCACTATACCATACCCAGGTGTTGTCAAACCTGTTTAAGCCGGTTAACAGGATTACTTTAATATCTGCTGGTTGTTCTCGTTTTAATTCTTCGGAAGTAATTATGCGTGCCGGCCAACCTGCCGCATGACATAGAAATAATGCTTCAGTGGTTTTGCCTTCGTGAGAACCTTGATATAGTTTTTCTCCCGGATCTGCGCCACCTACAATTTCACGGCTTATCGCCTGGTCGTGCACATACAGGATTCCAATTTTTGATAGTGGCCGCATCATAGAATATGGACCACCACATTTATGTGCCCATGCAAAAATTTCTTTATAATTATTAACTTTCTTTTCACGGACTCCCGGTTCTTTTAGATTATCTTTTGTTTCAATATCAGTTGTATGTGCGAGGAAATTTCCACCGATTCCCTGTAATCCTCGACTGAGTGCCAATGCGTATGCCCGGTGCAGGGATTCTCTGCCAAAGAATAAACCGAAGTCATCTACAATTGACCATGTAGGTTTGTCAGGATTATAGCTATGCAATCTGTCGATTAAGGCAACATTTTGTATTGGTTTGGATGACGACTGTTCATTCCAATCATAAGCCGTTTGGATACTTACCTTGTCTTCCATCGTATTGCCTGGGATAGATGCCCACGGCCAACCTCCACTGCCGCCAACTCCGGGTGATGACCCGAAAGAACCTGTTGTAAACATCAGGTTGTCATTAATAGTTTTTACTGCATTATTAAAATAACCATACTGCTTATAAGATTCATCATATCGGTCTATATAATTAATGAAATCTTTCTGAGTTCCCTTGATTTCATAATCCTTTTTTACTGATATAGCCGGTCCTATGGGTGTTTTCAACTTCTTATCTTGTTGAAATGCTTCAAAGCTGCGTCCCCATGGCCGATTTGGAATTGGTGGTGCCCAATCCCAATATGGCACATAACCTGCGTTATCTGCACCGGTGAAAACACCGGTAAAATTAGGGTACCTGTTGAATCTTTGAGTAATTAGCTGGTATTCACGATACAATGGTGCGTGCCATTCCGGCAGTGTATAGCTATGAAATGCCATATTGGGATGACCCATCGCACCCCAACCGGCGTATCCGGTTGCCATTGCGCCTAAACGGATATTTCGCTCTGCCAGCAATTTTGACAATTCATCATAATCTGGATTATTTTTATTAAATGTATCTTCACTCGTTGTTTCAAATAGATTATCTACGCCAAGGTTTGCCAAGTGGTCTGCATATTCAGTGAGCGTTCCTTTGAAGCGTGTAATATGGTTTGCGGCTGTTAATAGTCCACCGCTCATTCCGGCGGACATAGCCACTAAATGGGTTGAAACTGGCGATAATGGTGTATCTATGTTGATGTGAGATTTTAATGGTGTGGTATTGATGTTATTATTGAATGATGGCGGATAAGTTTTGGCTTTCATATCTTTTAAGGCTTCATCATATTCTTTTTGATATGCAAATGTTTCAGGGGTTAAGAGATTCTTCACAAAAATTTTCTTGCCTTCACCAGGAACAATCAGATTAACTTCAATCGGTAAATCTTTCGGATTGCCTAATTTTACTTTTTGTAATCCTATATCGAATTTAACAGCTTCGCGTCCATTTACAGACAATTCGTATTTTTTATTATTGATATTAGCTGGCAATAAAAGAGTAAGAGATTTAAATTTTTCATTTCTTTTATAAATAGATTTTCCATCCATAATTAAATCAACAGAATCGATATCTGCATCACCTTCGCCAGAAATTATTATGGGGAAGACCCATAACTCAAATTCGCCGCTGCTGGTACGTGCTGTTGAGTCTGTCGAGTATACGTAAAATTGTCCCCAACGCCAGGTTACAGCACGAAACCATTGTCCGGTTGGCATTATCTGATTATCATAATCCTGCTTCATTAAAGGCATTTCCTTGCCGTTAATTGGCAAAGAAACTTCTATAGCCTGTTTGCCGCTGTCTTTAAATAACAGAATATCAGGTTTTCCTGGTATTTTGACTCTAATTTCCGGCCAATCCACCGCATTTGGACCGGTTTTTCGTTCAGCCGTCATTTTCATTCGGCCATCAATATGAGCAAATGGTATTGGCATATCATATCTACCCAGAGAAACAGATACAGGATATGTTATTTCAGGAATGTCTGCCTCGGTTGCTGGTCGGGTTTCTATTTTATTATTCATATCTAAAGTTACCTGTTCATCGGTTAGTGCTGCGGCGTAAATATGCAAATCATCCATTCCGCCGCGCCATTCTGCATTTCCAAATTTCCAGTGGTCATTAACTGGCCTTGTTTGATACGGTGTACTCGCAGTTAATACTGCTTTTCCATTTAAATATACTTTACTTTTATCGCTTTTGTTAAATACTAAAGCTACATGTGCCCATTCACCCAGCGGCATTTTCCCGCTTGTCGGTCCGTGATACCATCCACCGCCCCAATAACCATGAAAGAAAAACTCAGCTTTGGGGGTTATGGCAATTTGAAATCCATTATTATCGCCTTTACGGAAAAGAAAACCTTTATTCAAATCGTATGTAGATGGAAGAGTATCAATTTTAACCCAGGCAGTTATCGTATATTTCGTTACCAGATTATTCAGCATTAATTTGTCATCCAGTTCAATTTTGCTGCTGTTTTTATCAAAGTAGACAGCTTTCCCATGTCCTTCGCGTTCCACAAATGTAGTATCTATCAACTTTGCACCGCTATTCATACCGCTTGCATCTATTAATTTGCCGGCACTTGCCGCGTCAGGTTCCATATTATAACTTGCAATTAATGGAACTTTCTGGCTGAATAGCGTAGTGGTGAACAATAAGCAAAGAAAAGTGAAGTAGAGTAGTTTCATGTTGACCTTTCATAAATGAATATTTATATATTATATGACAACTGTAATAACTGAAAGTTATTAAAAATAATAAAAATTCATTACCCTCGATTATTCAAATCAAGGGTAATGATTGGAATGATTATATCTATTTTTTATCCGCCAGCGGTTTTATATTCTTTACAAGCCTGCACGTATGCAACAATATTTTCCCAAGGAACTTCTGGTTCTAATAAGTGGGTAGGGCAAACGAATAATCCGCCTGCTGGACCGGCGATGTCAAGATTTTTAATTACAGTGTTCTTTACATCCTCCGGTGTGCCAAACGGCATGGTTGTCTGTGTTCCAAGAGTGCCATTAAATGCCAGCACATCTCTATATTCACTATGCAATTTTTTAAAGTCCATACATTCCGGCTGTACCGGGTTAAGAATATCAATACCGCATTCAATTAAATCAGGGATATATGGCTCTACATAACCGCAACTATGATACATTACCAGAATATCTGGCTTAACTTTTTTTGCCGCGGAAATAATTTTCTTGAGTCTTGGTTTCAGCCATTCGCGGTACATATCTTCAGACATCATAATTTTATCCTGCATACCGATATCATCACCCATTGATAAGATATCAACCCCTGCGTTGGCAAAAGTGATAGCCTGTTTAACTGACCTCTCAGTTATTTTATCTAAAATATATGTTGCCTTTTCATCTTCAATTGCCATATCCATCATTAGTTGAGTCATATCACGAATATACCAGGCAGATTCCCATACTGTGCATGCCATACCGCCAATTGTTGGAACTCCATCATTGTGGGCAGAAGAAACTGCAGAAGTGATATGGTCAACATTTTCATAATCATATTCTGGCCAGGGATAATTTTCCATTTGTTCCAATGACTCAAAGTTCGCCATTGGATGATGCATTCGCCACAGGTGGAAAGAACCTTCACCACCTTTTGTATGAGCTACGCCAAATTCGCTAAAAAATGTATCATCTGGTAGTGCATACGAGAAGAATTGACGCCAATCAGGTTCAGTGCGTGGCATCATATTCGGACCATTTATATATTGCTGTGCAAATCCTTCGGGGTATTCAAAGTAGTCCTGCAAAGAGATATCACCAATAGCGGCTTTCTTCTTTTCCCATAATGATGGGCACATACTAAAACTTACAGGAGCAAAACTATAACCTTTGCGATGATAAAGGTTAAGCAAATTTTCACGTGGTGTCATTGAATTTCTCCACTTTTTTTTTACATTATATCTTTTTTAATAGTAAAAATCATTTAAATATTTCATAGATGGTAAAAAAATATGAATAGTAGTTATTTGATACTGTTTATTTTTGCAATATCTGGTGTAATTTTATATAATATAACAGCCCTTAAACTTTGATTTAATCGGGCAAGAAAGCTGGGTAATTTTGAATGAAAAAAGCATTAAATAAAGTAAAATCTCCTGTTTCTGATCATGCATATTTGCAAATTGAATCTGATTTACGTGCAAGAATCCGTCGTGGAGAATGGAAACAAGGTGTAATGTTGCCTGGCCGGCGTCAATTGGCAGAAGAATATGGTGTTGCTGTTAATACGCTTCAGCGTGCTATTCTTGTTTTACTTGATGAAGGGGTATTAACATCGCATGGCGGTCGCGGAACCTTTGTTGCTGATGATGTGATATTCGCAAGTGAAGGTGATTTCGCGGGTGTTAAAATAGGAGTTTTGTATGTAAGCGAGTCCGTGCTGGAAGATGAAAATGATGAACAAAATTGGGTTACCCGAATAATTGATATTATGAATGATACCGCGCGGTTAAGCAATGCTGAAATAGTCAGAATTAATATTGGTACCCCTGGTGAGAGCAATCATATTTCCATTAAAGATGGTTTGGCAAAGTTAATAGAAAACCATGTAAACGCTGTCTGCTTGATTAATATTTTTGACCGGCAAGGAATTTATGAAGAATTGATAAATGCTGCGTCGGGTATTATAAATATCCCTATTTTATATGTGTCTGCATCAGATGGTATCAGTCCGATACCGCGATTATCTATTGATAACCGTCATCTTGGTTACCAGGCTGCTGAACATTTAATAGCTGCTGGTTATAAAGAACTGTTATTCTTATTGCCGATTAAAGACGAATGGGCAAATGAAAGATATGAAGGTGCAGTCGCCGCGGTTCGACAATTAGGCGGCAGTAAAGTTAAATTGACTGTTTACCCGCCAAATAATGCTAAGGACTGGGAAGCTAATGAATTTTTCACCATGGAAGTTCGTGATAAAATCCGACAGCGAGAGAATGAATTTATTATCGATTGTGTAAAATCTGGTATATTTGAGCTAACTGGTAGTGGTGAACCACGCGGTTTTATTGCTCCATATGACATTATGGCTTTCACAATTATTAAGCAATTAAACGAAAAAGGCAAAAAGCTGGGAGCGGATTATGGATTAGTCGGCTTTGATGATTTAGAGATGGCTAAAAAAGAATCACTGACCAGTTTGCGTCCTCCATTGGAAGATTTAGGTGAAAATGCTACTAATTTATTATTGAAAGCTTGCAAAGGTGAAAGAATACCAATGCATTTGCGATTGTATTCAATGCTAAAACCCCGCGCGTCTACTGTGAAAGGTTAATTAATGTCGGCTGCATATACTCCTGGTTTATTAGTTACGACTTCTGCGATAATTAACCGTTTGCGTCGTCTTCCTATTAATGGCGAAGTGCTGGTAAAGGTCGGCGATAATGTTGATGCGGAAGATATAATTGCCTGCGCATTATTGCCTGGACCTGTAAATATTATACGTATCGCTGAAAAGTTAGCATTAAATCAAAATGAAATAATGCAATACATGAAAGTTAAGGAAAATGACGTCATCAATAAAGGTGATGTAATTGCAGAAACCAAAGGCTTCATGGGCTTTTTCGGTTCAAAGATTGAATCGCCTTACGAAGGAACTATTGAATATATCAGTCGTACCAGCGGAACGGTTGGCATTCGTGAACCGGCAACCCCATTAAATCTAAAGGCTTATATCTCAGGTACTGTAACAAAAGTTATTGATAATGAGGGAGTAATAATAGAAACTGCCGGAGCAATGGTGCAGGGAATATTTGGTGTCGGTGGTGAACGGCGCGGAAGGATTAAAACTATTTCCGCCAGTGCAGATGCCATGCCGGATGACAATGCAATTAATGAACAATGCGCAGGTACTATACTTAACGCTGGTGCATCAGTAAATATTAATCATATTCGTAAAGCGGTGCAGGTCGGTGCAATAGGGATAATAGTGGGGGCTATAAACGATGCTGTGCTTCGCGCATATTTGGGATATGATATCGGCGTGGCTATCACCGGGCAGGAAGAGATTCCACTGACATTAATACTAACAGAAGGCTTCGGCAGTTTAGATATGGCATCGCGAACATTTGACTTGCTTAAAAAGCTGGATGGAGAATACGCTTCGATAAATGGTGCTACTCAAATTCGCGCAGGTGTAATCAGACCGGAAATTATTATTCCTCATTCCAATAGCGGTGATATTGTTGAAAAAAACGCAGACGCTGAACTCGTTATCGGAACTCGGGTACGGGTAATTCGCGAACCTCATTTTGGCAGATTTGCCAATATTACAGAACTGCCTGCCGAATTGCATGTTATACCAACTGGTGCAAAGGTGAGAGTAGCAAAAGTAAAGTTTAATGCCGAAGAAGAAGATCTTATCCCGCGCGCTAATCTGGAAATATACGCGGAGTAGTCTAATATTTATCCGCGTGATTTTTGAATCATTGTTGTCATTAATTTCTGCATATCATCCCAGTTGATTTCAGGTGAAAAACCTATTAATACACACATCTTTCCAGGATAGGTTAAAACACAATATGACCCCTGTACAGTAGTATTTTTAATATCACATGAAAATTTATACAATGTAATATTATTACCGATATCTTCAGTACCTAATTGCTGATAATTTGGCGTTGAACTAATATCGTTTGTTAATAATTCGACGACATTGTTATATTGTTCGGTAGTTATTACATCAGGTGTTGTATTTTGTTCAACTTGAAATTGTATTGGTTTACTGCCAGGATAATGTATTACAGCTCCTTTAGTGCCATCTGAATGGTTTCTTATTTGAAACATCCAATTTTTTGGATAAGGAAATGTGATATTTAAGTCTGATTTATAATAATCCCACCCATTATTATCTGCAGGTATCTCAATGATTATTGGTCTTTGAATAGTAAAAGAACGTATAATTGCAATTATCATCAACGCAGCGAAAAGATACGACAATATTCGCGATGCTATCGGTACTCCTGGCGATGGCATCCATATTGGAGTTATTTCATCTTGTTTGTCAGGTAAGCTATACATTTTTTATGGCAAAGAAACGATAATCTTTTCCCTTTGATGATATATTGTTTGTTGGGTATATCCGGCTTGTATTGCTAATTTTACAGCTTTTTCATAATGACGGGAAATTTCTTCAGGTGCATGGGCATCCGCGGAGATGATTATGGGAATATTGCGACGGCGTGCGTTTATCAGAATGTCAATATCAGGATACGCGGATTTCGCAGGTTTATCCCAGCCGGCTGTATTTATTTCAATAGTCATTCCGGCATCAGAAATAGCATCAAGAGCATTATTTATTTGAGCAGATAAATCTATTGTTGGATAAAAAGCGAATTTCTTGCATAAATCAAAATGGCCGACAATATCGAATAGCTTAGATGCGGCAAGTTCTGCCATTGCAAGGTAATAATTGCGCCATATAATATTTATTTCGGCCTGAGTTTTACCCGTCCACTTCTCAGCAGTTTCATCCAAATGAAAGCCATCAAGAATATGAATTGAACCGATGATATAATCGAAGCTATGTTTAGATAATTCAGATTTTAAGTTGTTTATAGTTTGGGGAAAATAGTCGGCTTCAAGTCCAATTTTAAGTTTGGTTGATTTTGAATTTTCAGCGATATTTTTTAATTCATTGATATATTCATCCAGAAAATCCAGCGGCATTGACCAGCATTCTGTCTCACTGGGCGTCATTACAAAATGGTCTGAAATGCCTATTTCAGCTAGCCCTGCATTGTCCGCAGCATCAAGCATCTTTTTTGAGTCTGATGTACCGTCACTCCATATAGTATGCGTATGATATGAAACAAGCATGAAATATATCTATATCCTAATATGAAAAGAAGGCGCGCTATATGGCGCGTCTAAAGAAAATATATTAGTATGTTTTAAATGATACAATATTTGAGCGCGACTGAGTATCTGTAATCGGAGTTGTACTATTTAAAGCTTGTACTCGCCAATAATATGTTTTTCCTATTAGTAATTTTTGTGATGCGGTAAGTGTATAATTAGTTGCGGAGTTAACAGTTACTGTAAGAAGGGTCGTTGCAAAATTGTCTGCACTTAATGTAAATCTATATTGTGAAGCACCTTTTACAGGAGTCCATAAAAATGTTGGTTGAACACTGGTGACGCTTGCATTATTTACCGGCGCTTTGATTAATGGCGCGCCGCCGTAAGTAGTAAAGTTATATACTGATGAGTTTGCTGATTGGTCTGTAAACTCACTAATATCATTAATGAAAATATATGCGTATAATTTCCAGTAATATTTTTGTCCTAAATGAAGTGGACCTAACTGTGGTAAAGTATTTAATTGTACCGTGGTTAATGGTGATGCCTGGTAAGTATAAATAGTTGAAGTCCCATCATATAAGTAATACATCGGGGTTGAAAAATCTACATAAGTGTTGGTAGTTTCAATTTGATAAGATGGAGTTGTCATATCAGCATTAGTTGATATTTGCAATCGATATGCTTTTGCATCCCTTACCGGTGTCCATTGTATTCTTGGTGTGGCTGAAATCATTTTAGCAGTATCATAAGGTGCTATAGCAACTGGTATACCACCATGCACTGTAAAACTACGGGCAGGAGACCATGATGTCCAGTTTGCATTAGGTGGAAACACTGTTGAATCATAAGTATCATTGCATGCACGGACATGCCAATAATAAGTGCCATTTAATAAAAATGGGGTAGATGGGAATAATTCGGTTTTTGTATTATATCGAGAATCAATACGATAAACAGTAACAGTAAGGGTTGATGCAACGATCGCATCTGTATCAAGCAGCGGTGTTTGGGAAATGTTTACTTGATATTGGGTAGCCATACGCATCGGAAGCCAGGAAAAACGCAGATAAGATGGTGCATTTGTCATTACATCTGGCGGACTGACCATGACAGGATATTGCGCCATTACTGCGGTAGAGATTAATATTAATAATAATGTTGCTAAAAATTTCATCTTTTTCTCCCGTACTAACGATATTATATAGAATTACATTAAAATACGCAATTCTATCCCACATAGTTTCCGTAATTTTATGTCATTTTTTTTGTGATTATGCAAGATAATCAATAAATATCATTATATACTTTATTTTCAACATTTTTTTCTTGACATTCAACAGGTCATGGTGCTAATCTTTTCTCAGTTATGAGTGATTTATTACAACAATTAAATGAGATTGAGTCCGTTGCAATTGTTAATATTGCAACGGCAAATAGCAGTGAAGCCCTTGATGCTGTTCGTGTAGAGTTTTTAGGCCGAAAAGATGGCAAACTAACTGCGGTACTGCGCGGCATGGGACAGCTATCGGCAGATATGCGTCCTGTTGTCGGGCAACGTGCTAATGAAGTGCGAATTAAACTTGAAGAAGCTCTTGAACAACGCACTTTGGCAGTGGCAGCTATCGAAGAAGATTGCAAATTAGAACAAGAACGTCTGGATATTACCCTGCCGGGACGAAGTCCGCGTCTGGGTAGAAAACATCCTTTATCGCGAACATTAGACGAAGTAAAAGAAATTTTCATTGGTCTTGGTTTTGATATATTAGATGGTCCTGAAGTTGAAACTTTTCATTATAATTTTGGTTCATTGAATTATCCCGACGATCATCCGGCAATGGATGAACAGGATTCATTTTATCTTAATGATGAAACCTTATTACGTACTCATACAACTGCAATACAGACAAGAGTTTTGAATGAAAGAAAACCGCCGGTGCGGGTATTATATCTTGGACGTGTGCATCGCCGCGAGCAAGTTACTCTTCGTCACAGCCATACCTTCCATCAGGTTGATGGTTTATTAGTCGATGAAGGCGTTACATTTGCCGATTTAAAAGGCACTTTGGATGCTTTTTTCAAAGAGATGTTTGGCAGGCACACTCAAATGAGATTCCGTGCTGACTTTTTCCCATTCACTGAACCAAGTGCAGAATTTGCTTTCACCTGTTTTGAATGCGGCGGGACAGGATGCCGATTATGCAGCGGTTCAGGCTGGATAGAGTTTGGCGGTTGCGGTATGGTTCATCCCAATATTCTGCGCCAATGCGGATTAGATACCGAGAAATATACTGGTTGGGCTTTTGGTTTTGGTGTTGATCGGGTAGCAATGCGCAGGTATGGAGTAGGCGATATCCGGCTTTGGGTAGAAAATGATATGCGCTTCTTAACCGGCGTATAATCTAAACCGATTTTTCCAGAGTTTTAACAAGTTTCCACAATGTTTTATTGACCGGGACGGAGATATTAAGTTTTTCTCCGTACTCGGTTATTTTTCCATTTATTGCGTCTATTTCTGTTTGTTTTTTGTTTAAAATATCAGATAACATTGAGTTGGTATTACCGGCAGTTGCCCGACAGATATTAATAGTTTTGTCCAAATATTCATTAAAAGACAGGTTGACTCCCATACCATTGGCAACAGCAACAGATTCAAATATCACATCTCTCATCAAATCCATTGTTCCTTCAGATAAAAGCAACTCGCCATTCTTTTTATTTGTAATTGCTCCTAATGGATTAATGGCAGAATTTATTACCGCTTTCCCCCAAAGAACTTGATTTATATTGTCCGATATTGTTGTTTTCATGCCAGCTTTATTAAAATCGTTACAAATTATAGCTGAAATGGATGAGTTGCTGCCTATAGATATAATGCCATTGCCAGTATTTTGAACTGTGTTTATACTTATTCGCAATGTACCTTGGGTGGTACTACCAGCTATTATTGTTTTGTTTGTCATAATAGTTTCCAGTTTTTCAAAGTTGCCTAAACCATTTTGGACGGTTAATATAACATTATCGTTTATAAATGGTTCAATCAATTTCCCCGCATCGCTGGTGCTGTAAGATTTAGTGATTATTATAATTGTTCTGCTTTGTGTGACGATTTCTGGATTACAAGTTACTGGGATAGGTACTGTAATAGTAGTTCCTTCAGCAGATATCAGGTTTATCCCGGAATCATTCAATATTGCGGCTCTTTCCGGTTTATAGTCAAGTATTGCTGTTTGCAAACCTGCATTATACAGATTTGCTGCAACATACAATCCCATTGCACCTGGACCGACAATAAGATAATCGAATTGATACATTTAATTCTCCGCTTGTATTTGCGGTAAAACTATAGACAGTGTATACCGTGTGAACCAGCGTCTTGATACTTTTATTATATCAGCAGGAGTAATTTTTCTTATTAATCCAGGCAGCATTTCGTCGTAATTGTCTGGTTTATCACAAAGTTTATTCCAAGCCAGATCAAATGCGTATTGTGAACTGCTTTGGTGTGATATTGAATATTCGCCAATAAGCATTTCTTTTGCGCGATTTAACTCAGCCTGGGTTGCTTCTTTCGTTTGCAAAAGACTTAATTCTTCTACAAGTGCGTTTTTTACCCGTTCCATTAAACTGCGATCAGTAATGGTATAAGCGGTGAACATTGCGCCATCCGCATAAGGAGCATATAGTGTTGCCGCATCATAAGCTAAACGTTGTTTTTCACGAATAGATTTAAAGATTCTGCCGCCGGTACCACTGCTGAGTAAATGATTTATCACCTGCATGGTAAGGCTGTCAGGATGTTTTAAACCAGGCCCGGGAAATGCCATCATCACGGCTGTGCTGTTGACTGGCATCTCAACTAACTGTACATCGGATTCTGTCAGTAACTGAACTTGTCTTACATCACGCTGAATCTTATTCCCGCCTTTCCAATCAGAAAATAGCATTGTTGCTGTCTTGCCTGCACTTGCATTATCAATATCTCCTGCTGCTGCGATAATGCAATTTGATGGAATAATATATTGTTGATATGCGAGTCGGATATTATCAGGTGTTAAGCGATTAAATTTAAATTTGCTTTCAGACATGGGATAATATGGGTGATTGGCAAATATCTCGTTTTCACTCATACGATATGCAATATTCATAGAATCATCAGGCTGCTGAAATTTACGGGCAGCTAATTCATTCAATACCTGCAAAATAATATTATCGTTTAAATCTGGATTAGTAATTATTTTATGTAATAAAAATATCGCGGAGTCTATTTGATTTGCAGGTACTTTAGCTGCGAACTCTAAACAATCTTCTTTTAATTCGACATTAATATTCCCGCCAATGTCAGCAATATCAGGCAGATTGTTAATATTTTTAAGCATTGTGACCATTACAGCCTCGCGAAGACCACTTTGCATTGCTGGTTCATCCATAGCACTGTAATCTATGAGTATCTCAATTGAAGCAATAGGTGCAATTGCCATTCGCCTGGTGATAACCCTTACGCCATTGGTTAATGTTAAATTTTCTGAATAAGCGCACAATGTCAAAAGGCAAAGAATTAATAAGGTAAGATATCTCATCTGCCGCCACCTTTTGCTATAATAGCGACCGGTTGGACAGATGCAAGATTGCCGACTTGTCTTGATGTAACAGCATCTATCTGTTGTATATAATCGGATAAAGTATATTGTCCGGTATCCATAGCTTGATAAATTGCGAGAGTTGCTGCTTGCCTTGCAAATGTTTCGTTATTCATTAAATATTCCGCTTTTACTTTCAACTTTGCTTTGGCTAACATTTCTTCTGTGATATTCTGTGATAACGCTAATAATCCGGCAAGTAATATTTTCTTTGCTGTATCTGCGTCTTTTTTCGCAGTATGAATCCAAATAATTATTCGACCTGCATAATTAGAAGTAATATATTCGCCACCAGTTGATATTACGGTAATATTTGTATCTTTCAGCCATTTATAAACAAGAGCATTATTCCCGGTGGTAAGCATTGTTATCAGAATATCTGCAGTAGAACAGCCAGAGAAATCATTCGCTGCCGAAGTAGGCAATGCAATTGCCTGCCACACTTCAGTGTCAGTTGGCAGAACCGACGAGATTTGTTTGCAATCTTGCGGCTGAACTTTTATAATCGGTGCAGGAATAAAAGATTTCTCATTAGTGGTGAAATATTTTTCAGCAGCATCTAAAACAGTTTCAGTTTTGACATCCCCAACTACAACCAGGCTCATATTCCCCGGTTTATACCAGCGTTTATGAAAATCACGGATTTCCTCACCTTTTAACATTAGTACGTTTTGAATTGTGCCGGTAGTAGGGTTGCAATAAGGATGATTGCGGTAAGCAAAATAATAGGCAGAGTTAAGAAGGTTAACTTCCGGGTCATCATAATATCGTTGTATTTCTGCCAGAATAGTTGGCCGCTCCCGTTCGAATGCTTCATCAGATAGAATAGGATGGAGAGTAACCTGTGATAAAACTGATAACATCAAGTCGATTTTATCAGCGGTAATCACGCCTTCAAAACGTGTGCTATCGCGGTTGGTAGTGCCGGTGCAGTAACCGCCTTTTTCTTCAATTAAATATTGCGCAGATAATGGAACAGGATATTTTTGTGTCCCTTGAAATGATAAGTGTTCAAGGTAGTGGGGGATTCCTTTGCTATCGCTGATTCCAGAACCAGCACTTACTACAACACTAACTGCAACTATTGGTGCGGCATGGTTTTCCTTCACCACTACCCGCAAACCATTTGGCATAGTCGCGTATTTCACTGATTCGTCTGGGAATGGATCAGGAATAGTAACTGCGAATGCAGATATTGAAAGTAATAACAGCAAGAAATATTTTATCATGCAGTTTTTTTCAAACTATTAAACAGCATATAAATACCAACAACGATAATTAAAATTGAGAATAATCTGGTTAAATATATATTTGGAATTTTCTTTAAATATCCTGCCGCAAAAAATGCAATCAAAGCAGCAGGAATTCCTGTAAAAATTACTATACGCCAATTTACAAGATTATTTCCTGAACTCATTATTGTTGCCGCTATTGCTGTTAATATAATTACGGCCAATGATGTTGCGTTAGCATTTCTTTGTTCTAAACCTATGGCAGCTACAAAAAATGGTACTAAAACAACGCCGCCGCCAATTCCACACAATGCGGCTAATGTACCGCTTAATAAACCTATGAAAATACAATAAAAATCAACAGGTAGCATTCGAATCTCCCATAACGTTTTATATCTTAATTTTACTCTCATTATTGCTATGTAACAAGGTTCATTCTGATTTACCTCTTAGCAATTAACAGTAATTTTGTTATTATTAATCAGGAAAGTTTTATTGTGGTGGGTTTTAATATGTTTACAGGCATAATTGAAGAAATCGGTACAATCAGCAATTTTAAACGAGATAGCAATGTAGCACGATTAGCCGTTAAGGCTGAAATAGTTATTGCTGATATGAAAATTGGCGATAGTTTAGCTGTGAATGGCGTATGTTTGACTGTTGAGTCTTTTGATAATCATATCGTTAATTTAACAATGATGCCGGAAACCCTGAAAACTACGACAGTAGGTTCCTTGTTGTCAGGTAATAGAGTAAATCTGGAACGAGCTATGCAATTAAATGGCAGATTAGGTGGGCATATTGTCAGCGGGCATGTTGATGGTATTGGGAAGCTGATACGCATCGGTGGAAATGGTGAAGAAAGGATTTTGTACTTTTCCATGCCGTCTGATTTGTCAAAATATATTGCTCATAAAGGATCAATTACAGTAAGTGGCGTTAGCTTAACCGTTATTGAATCAAAAGAAGATTCGTTTTCGGTTTCATTAGTTCGTCATACCCTTGCTGCCACCATATTGAATGATTTAAAAATCGGTGATGCAGTAAATATTGAGATTGATGTCATAGCACGATATATTGAAAAGTTGTTAAATAAAACTGAAAGCGGCGGGTTAACAGAAGCTAAATTACGCGAATTAGGATATTAAGCTATTAACATTTTATGCAGATTAATAATATTATTTTTTGCTTTTTCTATTGTACTTGTGTTATCAATTACGAAATCGGCACGCTTGCATTTTTCTTTCACTGAAAGCTGACTTTTTATTCGCATTAATGCATGTGAACGTGTATAACCACGACTGTGCATCATTCTTGTTATCTGGTCTTTTTGTGTAGATTTTACAGCAATTACAGCATCAAATTTAGCTTCAGCATTTGTTTCGAATAATAACGGTACAACAATAATTGCGTATTTCGGAGGATTCGTTTGTTTTAATAAAAGTTTAACTTCTTCATCAATGGCTTTGTATACTGCGGGATGGATAATTTCCTCTAATTTTTTACGCATTGCAGAATCGTTGAAAACGATTTCAGCAATCTGGTTGCGGTTAAGATTGCCGTCAGGTAAAAAACAATCAGCAGGAAAAGTTTCTTTTAAAAGAAACCAGGCAGGTTGACCTGGTAATACAACCTGCCTGGCAAGGATATCTGTATCTATAATCGGCACTCCCAATGCGCTGAAAGAATCAGCAATCATCGATTTACCACCAGCGATTCCGCCAGTGAGGCCGATAAGCTTCATTAATTAACCCTCTGTTTCAGTTTTTTCTTCTGTTGCAGTTTCAACAACTTCAGGAGCAGCTTCAACTTCTGTAGTTTCAACAACTTCAGGAGTTACTTCAACAACTTCTACGACTTCAACAACTTCTGCTTCTTCAGCGGCTTCATCTGCATTACCGAATGCCCCCCCCAGCATATCGCCGATGGTAACACCACTATTGCGATTGTTCTGTTGTGGTGAGAAACTTGCTGCTGCTACTGCGGCGGCGGCGGCTTCTTCTTCCGGTGTGCGAATTACTTGTCGCAGGCTCAATGTCATGCGGCGTTCGCCGGGACGAATGTTGATAATTTTAACATGTACTTTCTGGTTGATGTTAACAATCTCTTCAGCTTTGCCGATATTGTAATCAGCCAGTTCGTGCTTGGGAATGATACCTTCAATGCCATGATTAAGGGTAACAAATGCGCCGAACTGTACTATTCTGGATACCTGACCTTCAACTTCTTCGCCAACGCTGTAGAATTCATCTACATGCTGCCATGGGTCTGGAAGAATCTGTTTTAAACCAAGGGAGATTTTTTCGTTTTCAGTATCATATTTTAATACGATAACGTCGATTTTTTGTCCTGGTTTTACAACATCTGATGGGTGATTTACCCGACCCCAGCTCATTTCGGTTACATGCAATAAGCCGTCGATACCACCAAGGTCAATAAACGCACCATAATCGGTAACGCGACGTACAACACCGCGGCGAATCTGACCTTCTTCCAATGTGGTGATGGTCTGGTCGCGGCGAATCTTTTTTTCGTCTTCAACTGCTTTTTTCTGGCTAACTACAACGCGTTTGCGATGGCGGTCTACTTCAATAACTTTTAAGCGAATTGACTGACCTAAAAATTTATCTAATGCATTGACATTCTTTGTTGATACATGGCTTGCCGGCAAGAAACCGCGCATGCCTAAGTCAACAACAAGTCCACCTTTGACACGGTCAACGACCATAGCTGTCAATGTTTCATCTTCTTCATGGGCGCGAACAATATCATTCCACGCTTTTTCATAATCAGCTTTCTTCTTGCTCAATTTGATGTTGCCATCTTTTGCGCCATTGCTGATAACATACACGGAAATCTGGTCGCCTACGCTCAAGGTTTTTGCTTCTTTTGAACCAATTTCATCAATCGGAACTAAAACTTCGGATTTTGCACCGACGTTTAAAAGCGCACCTTGTTCATCGAGTGATTCCACTGTGCCGACGATGATATCGCCGTTTTTAAAGTTAGTGAAACCCATCTGCTCTTCCATCAACTCATCCATTGAAGGAAGAGATGATCTTGCAGCATCATCCTGCTGCATTTTACCGTCGAGATTTGACATTTTCTTGTCCCCTTACTGTCGAAATTTTACGGATTCTAACCGCTTTTAGGAAGTCCTTGCGCATGATTTATTTAATTGCGCGACGCGGGTGAATTATTTGCGGTTTAACTTGTTTGCAAACATTGCAGTCACAATAAAACGCGGGCGCACCCGTATATGTGCTCCCTTTCGCAAATATTATACACCTTATATCGTTGGATAACAATAGATTTTGATGAAGAGACGACGTCGATTTATTAAAACTTATGTAAGTATTCGGTAAACCCCATCTATTATAGATGATTTTTTTGTAATCCGAATATTTTTCCTGCGTATCAATCTCTTTTCCTCTTTATTTAATTTTTTCTAAAAAAAGGTTTTCAGAATAAAAT
>Ga0194052_1000149_pt1 | contig 49252 bp, 38 predicted proteins | sample SepL226m_MetaG_FD_160117 | JGI IMG/M metagenome (GOLD analysis project Ga0194052, IMG submission 160117) | Anoxic zone freshwater microbial communities from boreal shield lake in IISD Experimental Lakes Area, Ontario, Canada - Sep2016-L227-6m | ecosystem: Environmental > Aquatic > Freshwater >...
TTGAGTTGTATTCAAAATGTATACAACTGAAATTAGTTTCTCCTGATGGAAAAAAATATGCAACAGATTGTTTTTCACAAGATGATATTATCGAAGTTATTAAAATCATACCAAGTAAAAAATCTATAAAATTTCTTGATTGGTTTACCTATAGCGATAACAGTATCGATGGACAGAGCAAAAAAAAGGCCTATACGCTGTTTGAAAGCAATTTAATAAGTAAACTTGAAATAGGTACAGCAAAAGGTTTGAAACAAATACATGCGTATCTTTTTGGTGGCTTATATGATTTTGCTTGAAAAATCAGACAAAAAAATATTTCAAAATGATGATTTAAATTTGCAAATGCAGAATTTTTGGAAAAAACATTGATTGATATTGAAAAGATGCCTGAACAAACTTTTGATGAAATCATAAGCAAATATGTAGAGACTAACATCGCTCATCCGTTTATGGAAGGAAATGGAAGAACTACAAGAATCTGGCTTGATCTCATCTTAAGAAAGAGACTAAAGAAATGCGTAGACTGGAGCAAAATAACCAAGGCCGACTATTTGCATGCAATGATAGAAAGTGTGCGTGATGCTACAAAAATCAAGAAACTTATACACAATGCTTTGACTGACAAAATACATGATAGAGATATATTCATGAAAGGTATTGATTACAGCTATTATTATGAAGAAGAATAATTTTAACTTAACTTTTTCTCATATGCTCCTTCAAAAATCCAATTTAATTTTTGATTGAAGCATATGTAGTTACCAACACAATAATTCTTCATTATATTTCCCCACTTTCGTGGACAAGAGACTTATTTGGTTAGTAACTATAATTTAGAGGGCTCCTGCGATTAAGCGGTTGAGTCAATCCAAATTGGGGATACATACCCTCGAATTGACTCGGTCATCTAACAGCTGCCATACAATATCCGCCTATTGCGGACATCGTACTAGCAGCAAACGTTATGTGACATCTTCTCTCTGTCCACTACCAATTCAATGAAAAAACTTTTTTTGCCCTCATGGGGCAACTTGGGGGAGATCTTTTGCTCTTCGAGCAAATCTTCTTTTGAAAAAAGAAGCAAAAAAAACTAATTAACTGACCTTTCTCGTGCCGTCAACTGCTTGCTGATAGACTCTATCAAAAGGTTAATTTGGACAAACTCTGGTAAAGAAAACTGATGCAAATCATTTGCTAGTCTGATAAGCAATCTAACAACCTCTATATTTTCTCTAGCTTTTTGAATATCCAATAATTTTGAATGACTGCAATTCGCCTTAAAAATAGATGAAATCATATCGATAATTCACTCAAAAATCCTATTTCATAAAGTATATTTGTAGGTTTTGGAAAACGAATTGATATGTCAGGCGATTAACTGTAGCAAATCATATGATGTCTTGTAGACTGGTAAATTATCGTAGGTTGCCATGATAATATCATTGAGGATAAAGATTTCTGATCTCAGATAATTTTAGTTTTCTAACAAGTGGATTGATTTTTTTGTAATAGTCTACTGGTGTGAAAATATTTCGAAAACGACGATCTATTTTGGAAATAATTTTTCTGCTGATAGCGTAACTTTTGTGATGAGAGAGCAAACCTAGATAAGAATTTATAACTGAACGAATCTGCTCTCTAAAATTTTTATCTGATAGTTTCGAATTAATGGATTCAATCTTACTATAAAATTTCCCGATGGTTCTTTTACGAATATAAGTGCGATAAGGTTTGATATATGCACCGAGAAACAATACTCACTTTCTAGCATCCTGCAGATAGATTTTCTTGGGATGGAGTGTGAGATGTAAACGCTCATGTAAAAAATCTCTGATTTTTGGGATAATATCCAATAACTTTTGTTTATTTTGATGGACAATCAAAAAATCATCCACATATCTGCCATAATAATTGAATCACAAATCATGAACTACAAATTTATCCAAACTATCCAGGTAAATATTAGCGAATAACTGACTTGTAAGATTGCCTATTGCAAGTCATGTATCTTTAGGTGAATGAAACAAACTTTTATCATCTGGCAGTCAATCCCAATCAGATTTTTTTCATTTGATAACGCAATTCTGTGTTGAATCATGGAAGATGACTTGATGAATGAGGTTAATCAGAAATTCGTAATCAATAGTCAGATTTTCTATTTTAGAAGAAAGAAATATTTTTATCTTATCAAACAAGGTATGTTTGTCGATATGCATAAAAAATCATTGGATGTCCATTTTAAGAATCCAGCAGGTATTGGTATAATCCTGTGAACATGATCTGATAAAATGCTGTATTCTCTGCACACCAAAGTGCGTTCATTTTTCTAATCTGCAGCTATAACTGTCATAAATGAAATGGCTGTCAAAGAGTTCGTAAATGTAATTATAAATCAGATGATGAATAATCCTATCACGAAAATCAGCAGCAAAAACTTCTCTCTGGACAGGGTCTTTTATGATAAAGCAGATACTTGGACTGACAATGTAAGTTTCTTGAACCAAATCATCGCACAAGGTCAATAACTTTGATTCATAGTTCATCTCAAATGTTAATGCTGTGACTTTATTCCTTTTATTTCTGCGAGCATCATAATATGCTTGGAAAAGATCAAGCAAAAGCTGATTTTTATCTATCATGGTTTTCTTTGATAAGTAAAAGCTGACCGTAAAGATCAGCTCTCAGTTCCAGTTCTTGAGAAGACGCAACGAAAAGCCAAACTCCGGATTGTTGTTGTTATGATTCATATTATCCTTATTGAGTTCTACATTATTACCATCTGCCAACCAACAATCTGTTCGTTTGCCAATATTGTTGAATTTCTTGTTATTTGGATTCCAATACCCAGGAAACATAAAAATAGCCACTGGATTGCTGATATTATAGTCATCTAACGATAACCATTGTATCGAGAACTATTACTACCCCGAAATAGTCGGGGTGGGCTATTGAACTAGACATGCACGCTCCTTATTCCCGTAAGAATAAAGACTCTGGCAAAAAAACTGATAAAGAAAAAAGGACAGATTGCTTTGCAATCTGTCCGCGTATATTTTTGAAATGTAGCTTTTTGAAATAGTCGAATTGTCGAATAGACGAATTATCGAATTGGTCTAGTTCTGGAGAAGACGCAACGAAAAGCCAAACTCCGGAACGGTGTAGCCATGATTCACATCATCCTTACTGAGTACTACACTACTACCATCTGCCAACCAACAATCTGTACGTTTGCCAATATAGTAGAATATCTTGCCATTCGGATACCAATCCCCAGGAAACAAATCATTATCTCATTTCTTAAAGTTTTTATTCATTGCTTTTTTATGTTCTTCTCATCAATTTGGTGAAAATCACATTTCCTTATATTGGTTATAAGTGGGCAATCTATCTTGTAATCCTAGACTAAGAACCGCTTTCCAGTTGAAAAGTTGTTCACCTACCAAATGTTTTGGCATTTTACCGTCATCCTGATATTCTCGCACATAAGCACCAGGAGCTAATTCTTTTTTGAGAACTTTGATTTTGGTTTCTGATCAATTGATATATGCAGGTCTTTCTTCCTCTTTCCATCATTCAGCTAATTTTTCTTTTTTAGATTTTCATGTATCTATTTTGTGGTTTTCACTTTCAAGCTGTGGCGTTTTCATCTTTTCTTTGGATTCCTTTTTCTCTGCTTTTTTAGGTTCTTCACCAAATAAAAGTTTTTGAGCTTCTTCCAAAGAGATACCCTTTTCCATTAACTTTTTTCTAAGTTGGATATTTTCTTGGTATTCTGCCTGAGCATTTTTGTATTCCTCTTTGGATTTACTCATATTCCAGGATTCCTTGGCTTTTTTTACAGCTTCTGTTCTTCTATTTTTTTGGATCAAAGAAACCTCATCTTCAGAAAGATTTTTTAAGAGATCTTGTTTTGCTTCAGGAGAAAATTCTTTTTCTCTCAATAAGTTTTTTGCTTTACCAAGCTCAGAATCTAAATATTCCTTTGCTTGTTTTCATTTGTTTGCCATGATAATAATGTTAGTGGTTAAATGATTGTATTGATATAATTATAACCGAATCTTAAAATAATGCAAATTTTCAAAGAGATTTAGTAAAATACAGCAAAAAAAAACATTTATTCACTTTTATTGCATTATATTATTGACATAATAGCTATTTGATTCGCAATTTCAAGAGAAAAATCTTTGTTTTCTATAAATGTTTTCTTGAAAAAACAAATAACATAAATATATCACATTTGTTTTTTATGGAATCAAACTTGTCGTTTCCGATTGAAAAACCGACCTTTATAGTTATAAACTCAACATCCAAAAAAATCAATTTTAACAAAAAAATCCCCCACTTTTAGCATGCTTGCGTAGAGGCTTGGGAGATTATTGGTAACTTAAGTATAGCCAAAATAGTTTTAAATGCAAGTTTTTATTCGGAAAATTTACCAATGGCAGAAATAGGAGGCAATATAACTATAAATGGCGAGGTCCCACCAGCGACTACCCGACAGCCTGACTAACACGTTCATCTTCAATGGAATGTCAGTCCGTCCCGAGAGTCGCAGACGTTATACGACATCCCGGCCAGCCGGAACGTTATTCTTACTGGTTCAATCACGTTTCCGCTTCGCTTCACCGAGTACATAGCGGAATTTTTTTTAAAACAATAAAAACTTTTTCTCATTTTTCTCTTGTAATGACATATTTTTTTTCTATACAGGCAAACACCACATATAGTGTTTAAAAATAATTATAAAACACAATATATAGTATTTTCAAGAAGACAAGCGTAAAAGCTATTTTATTATATACACGCCACGAACATGAGCCAAATCAAGAAAAGAAATGGAGAAATTGTAGCCTTTGATCTCGACCGTATCCAGATAGCTATCACAAAAGCCTATCAAGCGACGATGACCGATACCGGAGATGTAGCTATCATAGTAGATGATATCTACAAGGAGATACTCGAAAAACAATCGACACTCCAAGAAGGAGAATATATCGATGTAGAATATGTCCAGGATATCGTAGAGAAGATTTTGATGAAGCACAAAAAATTTGACCTAGCAAAAGCATATATCCTCTATAGAGAAGAGCGTAAACAGGAAAGAGAAGAAGAATTGATCAAGAAACAAGAGCAGATAAGCAAGAAAGCATTTATGGTAACCAAGGATAATGGACAAAAAGAGCTCTTTGAGCGAAAGAAAATAGAGCATACCTATGATTTCATAGCAAAAGAATTGGCAGAAGTATGTCCTTTCTCAGAGATACAGAGCAATCTAGAAAAATACATCGTCAATGATATAGCGACCAAAGATATTCTGAAATTATTGGTCAAGACAGCTATCAATCTCATCAGCATAGAAAACACAAAACGAGAATATATTGCAGGAAGACTAGCAAGTATCGATCTCTACAAACACGTAGGCAAGACAAGAAACCTCACCCAGACACAAATTTATACACCAGAAGCATATCTTACTTTGATGGAAGACTACACATGACAGTGATTATACTATAAGAAATTCTTTGAATATTATAGTAAAGAAGATGTCCTCCATGTAGGGAAATATCTCAACAAAGAAACAGATATGAGTTACAATTATACGACGACACTAATGCTCAAAAAAAGATATTTACTGAATCCCAACAAAATCTACAAAGAACTTCCTCAAGAAATGTATATGTCGATCGCATTATTCCTCGCTATCCCTGAACCTAAAGAAAAAAGAATTGATGTAGCATTGAAAATCTATGAATACTGCTCTACCCAAAAAATATCCTTGCCAACTCCGACACTTATGAACGCAAGGACAAACTTCCATCAGCTTTCTAGTTGTTTCAAGTTGAACCTCGATGACGATCTGAGATCAATCTATCACAATATCGAAAATATGGCTCAGATATCAAAATTTTGAGGAGGTATAGGGGCATATCTAGGAAATATAAGATCTAAATGAGCAGATATTAGATGAGTACAAGGTGCATCATGAGGAGTAATTCCTTGGATAAAAGTAATCAATGACACTGCTACCGCAGTAAATCAATTGGGTGCAAGAACAGGAGCAATATCTATTACCTTAGATGTTTGGCATAAAGATATTTTAGATTTTTTTGATCTCCAAACCGAAACCGGTGATATCAGAAAAAAATCGTTTGATATATTCCCCGCGATAAGCATTCCTGATCTCTTTATGAAAAGAGTTATAGAAAACAGACATTGGACCTTATTTGATCCCAAGGAAATAGAAGAAAAAACAGGAAAGAAATTACAAAATATGTTTTGAGAAGAATTTACTATTGAATATGAAAAACTAGAACAGAGGGACGACATGCGTCTAAAGCAAACTATTTCTGCCAAAGATTTATTTAAAAAGTTTTTGAAATCAGTGGTAGAGACTGGGATGCCATATGTATTTTTCCGTGACACCGTAAATAAATTAAATCCAAACAGCCACAAAGGAAATATTTATTCGACGCAATTATGTACAGAAATTTGCCAAAACACCTCACCTTCACAATTTATTGAAGAAGTAGAGTCGGATGGCACTGTGAGCATCAAATACAAAGCAGGAGATACCGTGGTATGTAATCTGGCTTCTATCAATATGGCCAAAGTACACACTCCAGAAGAAATAGAAAAGGTGATTCCTATCGCGATGAGGATTTTAGATAACGTTATCACATTAAACTATTTCCCTATCAAAGAAGCAGAAATTACAGCTAAAAAATATAGAAGTGTGGGACTAGGATTTTTATGATTAGCCGAATATCTTGCGACACACAATATGGCCTACGAATCAGCATTTGCAAGAGACCATGTAGATAAATTATTCGAACAATATGCATATACGACACTACAAACTTCTGTTGCATTGGCAAAAGAAAGATGAGCATACGAATACTTTCCATGAAGCAAACGATCAGAAGGAATACTTTTTGGAAGGGACAAAAAATGGCTCATTCAGCATGGTAGTTTAAAAGAACAACGAAATACATTGATAGATGATATTCAAACATATGGACTCAGATTTTCCTATCATTTTTCCCCTGCTCCAAACACCTCTACCTCACTCGTCGTAGGGACAACTGCTGGACTACTTCCTATTTACAAAAAATATTTTATAGAAACAAACAATGTAGCGCCATCAGTAAATGTGGCCCCAAATTTAAACACACAAAACACACGATACTACAAAGAATATATTCATATGAAAATGACAGAGGTAATAAGTATGATTACAACTATCCAAAAACGAATAGATCAATCCATAAGTTTTGAATGGATGGTAAATCCAGCAGAGACTTCACCAGTAGATGTATATAATTATTATATCCAAGCACGACAACAAGGGATAAAAACGATATATTACGTCAGAAGTATGAGTTTAGAAGTCAAAGAATGTAGCAGTTGCAGCGGATAGAATAAGACGCTCCGACCATTCGGAATAACGTCATTTCTATCTATAGAAATTGTTTTGAAATTCATATAGATAAAAAAACTAATAATATCCAAAATATTTTTTTATATAGTAACCACAAAAAATGAATAAAATTATCGAAGCACTCAATCGACGTTATGCAACCAAAAAATTTGACACAACAAAAAAATTAAACCAGACTGATATGGATATCTTACTGGAATCATTGAGATTATCGCCATCATCATTTGGACTCCAACCACGAAAATTTATTCACGTAACTAATTCAGAGATCAGAGCACAATTACAAAATGCTTCTCGATGACAACAACAAATAACCGAAGCATCAGATCTTATAGTGATAGCAGTGAGAACCAATCTAGATGAAAGTGATGTTGATGCTTACGTCCAAGACATGAAAGAAATAAGAGGGAAAAACGTAGAAAAACTTCCTGAAGATGCAAAAAGCATAGAAAAATTGATGGAATTTAAAAACATGATGCTCAATACAATAACAGCAAGGACGCAAGAACAACTTAAGGGGTGGAACCAAAAACAAGCATACATAGCTATGGGGACAATACTTACTACAGCTGCTCTATTATGAATAGATGCTTGTCCTATGGAATGATTTGATCCGGAAAAATATAATGAAATTCTTGGGTTAAACGACCTATGATTGACAGCAACATTAGTCATCCCTGTAGGATACAGATCAGAAGATGATAAATATGCAGATCTCGCTAAAGTAAGATTTCCAAAAGAAAAGATGATTATCCAAAAATAGTATTTTATGTGTTTACCATCAAAACAATGGAAATGTGAAAATATAAACATTATAAAGGAAATACTTACCAAGTAATTGTTCTATGAAAGCATTCTGATACACTAGAAGATTATGTGGTATATCAATGATTATATACTAGTGAAGAATTTGGAAATAACCCCATACGAGTCAAATCAGTTGAAGAGTTTGAAAAAGATATTGAAGTTGACAATAAAAAAGTAAAAAGATTCACCTATCTCTGAAAGTAAAAAAATATTTTTATTAGATAATTTAAAAAATCATGGAAAACACAACAACCGTACACCTAGAAGACAAAATAGAAAATATTACATTGGAGATGTATGCTCCGACAACGGATACAATCATCCAAAAAAACATCACAGAATTTGCAGGAAAATTTCTTGTAATATTCTTTTATCCTGCAGATTTCACGTTTGTATGTCCTACAGAACTCAAAGATTTAAATAAGGCATATGAAGATATCAAAGCAGCCAATAGTGAAATTATTGTAGTAAGTACAGACACCGTATTTTCTCACAAAAGATGGATAGAGACAGAACATCTCTTAGAAAATTTTAAAATCCACATGGCAAGTGATAGAAAATGAGACTTGAGCAGAATGTTTTGAGTGATGAACAATCAAAGTGGAAATAGTGCTAGATGAACATTTATTATTTCTCCAGATGGAATACTAAAGGCTAGTGAAATAGTTACAGAACCACTAGGAAGAAGCAGTAATGAATTGGTAAGAAAACTCAGAGCACTTGAATTTATGAGAACGAATCCATGACAAGCGTGCCCTGCAAATTGGAACATAGGAGAGCAAACACTTATGCCATCTATAAAAATAGCTGGTCATGTAGCAGAACAACTAAACTAAATGATAGATTTTAATTTTTAAATTGTGTATATGGATACATTGACTCCTTATTTCAAAAAATACCCACAAACTATAGTCTACTTCTATCCCAAAGACAATACACCGGGATGCACAATAGAAGCACACGACTTCAGTATCTACAAAAACATCTTCAATAAAAACGGAATAGGCATAGTAGGAATAAGTAAAGATTCTGAAAAATCTCATAACAACTTCATAGAAAAACAATGTCTGACTATCGATTTAGTGTCTGATGAAGATATATCTCTACATAAAAAGTTCTGAGCATGGTGAGAAAAAAACATGTATGGAAAGATAGTACAATGAACGATTAGGTCAACATTTTTATTAGATCAGAATGGAAAAGTAGTGAAAGAGTGGAAAAACGTAAAAGCCGCTGGTCATGTAGAAAAATTAATGAAAGAATTAAATCTGAAATAAAAAAAATCCTCCGAAACGAAGGATCATATAAGAAAAGTAAATATTCTTTTGGACGTCAGCCGATATGGCTGATGTTGTAAAGGAATTTACCAAAATTACTTTTGACAAGATAGTCTGCTTTATATTTTATGATAAAAGCAACACTACTATCTTGGGGATCCTTGTTGACGGTATATCCGAGAGAAGTTAATGCTAAACTGATAGCTTTATATTCTTGCAGATAATCACAATTAGGAAGATTATTGATAAATAAGAATCGAGTTTGTTTAGCTGTTGCCAAATCAAAAAATAAATCAAAGGGAAGACTTGGAAATGTGGTTTGAAAAATTTGTTTAACACTATCACGGAGAGTATTCATTTCTTGGATAAAAGAAACGAAAGAAGTGATTTCTGCATCCACAAGATCTGAAATAGCAAATGTTCTCAATCCACGGACAGCAATTGATCCAAGATTACCTCGTTCTTCACAAGAAAGTGCAACAACGGTACCAAAGTCTGGAACATAGAGATTAATACTCATGCTTCGAGCAGATTCACGACTCACCATATGAGCAAAAAAATCCGAAATAATACGTTTTTGGTCTGGAGTTATCATAATATATATATTTGAATTTTTTGTTTTTGAAAGTTATATATATTTTAAGATAAAAGTCAATTATGGTTTTATATACTAAAATACCCTTATGTCATTTACTCCAAATCAACTTTTTAACCCATCAGGAAATGATGATGTGCAAGTAAGAACAATCATCAAAGGAAACACAACCGGGTTATTCAATCTCAACAATACAAAATATTCTTGGGCGAAATCAATGTACACCGTGATGATAGGAAATTTTCGAGTACCAGAAAAAGTATCTGGACTCAATGAAGATAGCATCCAATACAAACAAGAACTCAATGATGGAGAAAGAAGGGCCTATGATGGGATATTGTCTTTTCTTATTTTTCTTGACAGCATACAGACATCAAATCTACCTAATTTTTCTGAATACATTACCGCACCTGAAGTTCAAATATTACTAGCTATTCAGGCATATCAAGAAGCAATACACTCACAAAGTTACGCAACCATTTTAGAAAGTATTGTAGATGCAGAAAAGAGAGATGAGATTTATTATTTTCGAAGAGAAAACACAATTCTATTAGAAAGAAATACATATATAGGACAAATTTATCAGAATTTTATAGAAAATCCGAATGATGAAAATTTTTTCAAATGATTAATCGGAAATTTTTTGTTGGAAGGACTCTATTTCTACAATGGATTCGCATTCTTCGATACGCTTGCTGATCAACAGAAAATGAAAGCTACCGATAGGATGATAAGTTATATACGTAGGGATGAGTTGACCCACGTGACGATGTTTACCAATATTTTACGTGAAATAAAAAAAGAATTTCCAGAAATGTGGGATGAAAAAATAATTTATGAAATGTTTTCTAGTGCAGTTGATCAAGAAATAAAACGAGCTCAACATATTTTGGGAAACAATATCATAGGAATGAACGAATACACGACTGAGCAATACACCAAACGACTAGCAAACAATAGACTATGAATGATAGGACTTCAGTCACTCTATCCCGAAGTCACAGAAAACCCATACCAGCACCTTGAAAGATTACAAGATAATAATGGAGAAAAAACTAATTTCTTTGAATCTACCGTTACCAATTATACACAATCTACAGCTATGCAATGAACTCGAGACTTTTAGTTAGTTGATATATGAAAAAACAAAGAAGCTATTATTTCCATTTTTCAATCTTTCAATTTTTCAATCTTCTTAGAAAATTACAGTAAAATCACCACCGACCGTCCCTTGGACTGTTGGTTTTTTTAGTACGATTTGTACATCATATTCACCTACACGACCATGGCCTTCAATCGTATAAAACCTATCAGCAATAGGTTGAGGAAAAGTAAATTGATATTCTAGATAAGGATAAATAGCGCCGGTAAATGTGCGAAAAAGATTAGCAGCACCAAACGATAAACGAAGTCCAGAAAAGTCAGATGAAGTAAATATTTGCTGGAAAAGTAATGATTCTATTGTAGAAGCATCAGCGCCAACAACAGTATGTTTGTGTAAACCTCAACCATTAGGAGGTATAGGTGTGAATTTGATAAAGTCTATTTTACCAGTAGTGTTGATGACAGATTCTCTAATTACCGTATCATTAGATTCATCAACCTGCATACCACTATAATAAAAGACAGCAATTGTAGGGAAAATTTTAAATCCATTTCCTTTATAGAGTCATTCCATAGACCAGGATACTGCAGTATCATTATAAATACCATCACCATCAGGATCACAATTTCATAAATAACTATCACAGAGAAATGCTAGTGGTGATCATCAAAATCCAGTAAATATCTTGGGTGGCAACCTAAATACACCTGTAATTTCGTCCCCAGAAAAAGAAACCAAATCTGTAGTTCAAGAAGTATAAAAATCAGAAGAAGATGTAGCATCATAAGATAACAAAAACGTTTCTAAATTAATATATCAGATTTGATTATAATCTTTACTCGTAGAATCGGAAAGCATAGAATCAGTATTACCCATCCCCGAACGAGGAATAGATATAGTTCTAGAATCTATAGTCCACCAAAATCATTGTTGAATACCAGAAAAAAAATCAGGAGTATAATCACTTATGGGACCATAACCAGTAATTCAAAGAAATCATCCTGATCAGACAAATCATGGCGATCTATATCTCAGACCAAGCTCAGCTCTTTCTACTGCAGACACTGCACCATAATACGCCGCTTGATATTGTGTTACCGTTCATAAGTTTTGCATAAACGGAAAAAACACAGAATATACAGAAGCTAATATTCCAACAGCAACAGTAAGTAATACCAAAGTAAAGAGAAGGAACATATTAATTTCAGTGAAAAGTGAAGAGTGAAAAGTGAAAAACGATAGAATCTTTTGACTAATAAATATAAATTCCGACGTTTTTAGTTTTTCACTATTAGTTTTTCATTAAGTTTATACATCTATATTGGGTGCGCCACAGACATTACAATAGGAAAATGAATGAGCATAATTAGTTCCACACTCTTTACATTTTACTTTAAGCCTTTCCCCACAAGCGATACAACATACATATTCTTTCGCATTCAACGTAGAGCAATTGTAACAAGGAACTAAATTGGAAGCACAAGCCTCTCTTCGTGGTATTCTATCGTTTTTATAACTCAATGGTCTAATAAGAAAATACAAGGGTAATCAAACCAGTGGTGTCAAAAATGTCACAAATAAGATGCTAATAATCTGTAAACTAAAACTACTCGTTCTATTAATAATATCTTTGGTTACTCGTATAATAGCGATTACTCGCAAAAAGAGAAAAAAAATGGCTACAATATTTATTCGTAGCGAAATACCAGTTACACCGAATAAAGAAGCCAAAGTCCAAGAAGATTTATCAAGCACTATACCTACTCATGTACCCATTACTAGTAAATTACAATATAAAATTGGGACTTGGGAATAGGTAAAGAAATTTTTTGATTCCTAATTCCTTGTTCCTTATCTCTTATTACGTTATATTTTTCTTAATCACTTTTAGATAATCATCATGTTTTTTCAAGCTATTCAATAAAAAAGCTATTTTGCCAGGATTAGAAAATTCAGTTTCGAAAGCAACCAAACTCATATTATCTTGAATATTTTTCATAGTCACCTGAAGAACTGGTATATGAAGTTCAGAAAAAATTTTCATCATCCCGATTAGATTTCCTGGTTTACTCGAAATTTTAAGCTCAATCCAAATTTTATAGATATTATCTGATTCTCCCAATCGATGTGCTTCAAGCAATTTATCAAACGATATTGTTTTAGTTCCTCTACAATCTACAGCATGGATTATAATACCATCTCTTCAGGATTTTGCAATAATTTTATCTCCTGGTTTAGGTTTACATTCAGGACAAAAATAATAATTTATCAAGGTATCACCGTCTACAATAACGGCTAAAGTTTCTTTGACATCATTAGGATCTTTTTCTGGTGGTTTTGAAGTTGTATCAATTTGTTTATTCTGAGCAGTAACTTCTTTTGGATACACAGATTTTATAAGTTGTGAATAATTGTCTTTTTTATCCAAAATAGCAAGAAGCTTCTTTTCTATCTCATCTTTGGAATATTTTTTACTAATGTGGTCGCTAGAAGAATACATCAAAGGAAGTCAAAAAACCTTAAGATGTTTATTGAGTTCGTATACTGCCTGGACAATAAGTTGTTCTTTTTGTTGCGCTTTAAGAAATTTGGTCATATTGTTTTTGGCACCAGACGTATGAAGAAATTCCAATCGGTGTTTATTTGCAGAATATTTATTTTTGAATGTATTGATTTTGATAACATTTCAAGTTTCTGGGATATAACTAATAGGTTTGATTTCTCAATTGACAATAGCATTTTTAAACGACAATCAGATATTGCTATGGACAGCAAATGCAAAATCCAAAACTGTACTTCCAACCGGCAATTCAATCACATCTCCTTGAGGAGTATATAAGAAAATACGTTTTTCAAAGATTTCTATATTAAGATCTTTTTTGAATTGTTCTTTATCATCAAGTGATGTATAGGTATTCACAATTTCTTGGAGTTTTCTGATCCAATCTCATTGTTGTTGAGAAACTTTGACCGGAGCATTATGTTCCATATAGGCAAAATGTGCTGCCACACCAAACTCTGCTACACCCTCCATTTCATTTGTTCTGATTTGGATTTCAACGGGAAAACGAAACATACCAAGTACCGTAGTATGGATACTTTGATATCCATTAAATTTGGGAACAGCGATATAATCCTTAATTTTTTTGATCAACGGCGTATAATACTTATGAATAATTCCAAGCACCATATAACAATCACTAACCGTTTGGGTAATCACTCTATATGCAAGTACATCCATGACTGTGCTAATCTCAGTTGTTTTATATCTATTTTCGAGTTTTTCAAATATTCTATAAGGACTTTTTATTCTGCCTTTAATTTCAAAATTTTCTATACCTTCTTTTTGGAGCATAGTATATAATATTTTGATTCATCTTTCCGTATATTTTTCTCATTCACCAAAATACTTTTTTAAATACGCAAATATATTGGTAAATGCTTCCTCTTCCAAAACCTTAAATGATCAATTTTCTAGATATAATTGATAATGATACAGTCAAAGTCTTTTGGCAATTGGCACAAAAATTTTCATAGTTTCTTGCGCTATTTTTTGTCTTTTAACAGGATTAGGATGATAATAAAGTGTTTGAATATTATGGATACGATCAGCAAGTTTAACAAAAATTACTCTCAAGTCACGAGCCATAGCAAGAAATGTTTTTTTGAGCGTTTCAAGATGTCTGTCTTCTCATTTATATTTAATTTTAGAAACTTTAACCATCCCCTCACAAAGCCCAGCTACTTCAGCACCAAATTCTTTTTCTATTTCTATTTCAGAGACATTACAATCTTCTATTACATCATGGAGCAGACAAGTTTGGATAGTTTCTAAATCAGGCTTGATTTCCATAAGAAATACTGTCGCTCTGAGTGGATGAACAATATATGCCTCACCCGAAAGTCTTGCCTGTCACTGATGTTTTTCTGCAGCATATGCATATGCTTTATGGATACCAGGAATTTGTTCTTCTGGCAAATATTTTCTCGCTTTTAGAATAATCTTATCCAAGATAATCTGAGGATCTTGATCAAGAAACGGTTTATAATCAAAAAATTTTTCTAATTCTTTTACATCCATATCGTAATGACAATAATGCTAAACAGTAACAATTAAGAACTTTGTTTATTAATATCACCTTAGGCAATCATTAATAATTTAGGAATTTTATTTGTTCTAATATTTAATCCTTAATCTTTAATCATTAATTTATTTTTTTATTTCCCCTTAAAGTTAGTTATTACACCACAAAGCTGTACTTCACCAGTACTATCACCCACATACTCCACCTTACTACAAAAACGAAATTCCTTAGCATCACTTGTTCAACAACCAGGAGATACTCATCAGGTACACGTAATCAAAGTTCATCACGTATCGGTAGTATCTTTTTGATATAATCACAATCCATCTATTTGTCTAAAATATTTCCCTTCACTTGTCATAGACAATTGTCACATACAAGCATCCCAGTACCCACTTTGTTGGCACAAAGAAAATGTATAATCACCACTATCTACACCATCAGACAAATTAATTCATGGCAAAAAGGGACCAGTAAGAACAAAATAACCTTGTCCTCCAGTAGTCAAACGTTGAAGCACATAAGAACCTGTAGTAAATCGGAGATCATTAGAACACCCTTCAGTTCATTCGTCCACTAAAGGATTGATTTTAAGCCAACAAGCATCTTTGACTCAAGCCCGTCTCGTTCGATTAGTATCTCTGATTTGGTAAACTGCCTCCATTCATTCTCTTGCAAGATTGAGTGCAATCACTCTTTGTCTAGTTTTTTGGACATATTTCATTCCATCGGTAAGGACAACAACGACAGATAACAATCATATAGAAACGACAACGATGATAATAAGTATCTCTCGTATAGTAAACCCTAATTTCCTTGAAGCAAGTCATCTTTTGGTTGAAAACTCCATCAAATTGGATACATATATAAAGGTATGAATTATAATGTATAGATACCAAGAACTTTTTCAATAAATAATTCTGGACGAAATCCACAAATAGACTCGAAATTACATACATCCAGAATTCTTTTATTGATTATACTTCATATCACATCATAATGTATTGTATTTATTTAGATAAATCTGAAGTAATCTGAGACAAATTTTATTTAGTAGTATAGTCTATGACGGAAAACTTAATTACTTATGCAATAGTCATATTTGTAGGAATATTAGCAATTTTTGCGTTCACCATCGGAATAGAAAAAATGATAAAAGTGATTCTGGGAAATTATATTTTGAGTAGTATCTGTCTAGCAGCCTGACAATCCATAAATCTTGCAGTAGAAATAATGAAAAAAACACCAGAACTAAGGTTTATGGGATTTTCTTATGATAAGGTAGCTAATTTTTTAAGTAACGGAAATATGACCATCGTATTGATTATTTATGTGATTTTTCTTTTGGTGATTTATAAAACCTCTAAAATAAAAATCTGATTACCTACTGATGAAGCAATGAAAAAAATGTTGCAAATAATTTTTGTACCACTCACAGTCATCAGTATGATACTAACATTACAGATAGCTATATTAGGGATAAATGGAATCAATATCACCGCGATATCTAGCATAGCAAATACGGTTGCAAACAACCCATATATATTTCAATTTGTAAGTCTTACACCAGTATGGATTTTATTGCACGGAATAGTAACCATACTTATCACCTCAGAATTTAAAGTCAGTGTAAAAACAGACTTATAAGAGAACTACAAGTGAATAAATAAAAACTAACAGGGATGGAAAATTTGTTATATAAAAAATACCGACATTTTTCACTTTTAACTTTTCACTTTAAATTAATTTTATATGAAAATTATACTCCTCGAAGATTTTCTCCAACAGAAAGATTTTTATATCGACGAAGCAAAAGCTGGAAAAATTTTCGTATATCCTACAGACACCATCTATGGAATAGGCGGAACATATACACCAGAAAATGTAGAAAAAATATTTACTATCAAACCAAGAGACACAAAAAAAATGTTTTCCATCATTGCTCCATCTTTCCAACGAATAGAAAAAAATTATGAAGTTCCAAATCCAAAGTCCCAGCTCCTTGAATTATTAGAAAAATATCATGGCGTGACATATATTTTTAGTTATGAAAAACCTGGAGTAAGAATTATCAAACATCCGATGCAAGATTTTGTAAAAGAATTATGAATAGCATTTATCACAACCTCATGCAATATGGCTGGAGAACCAGTAGTGATAGATATAAAAAATATTCCAGAAGAGATAGCAAGTAAAGTAGATTATATCATCGATGACGGAATCGGATGAGGAAAACCATCAGTTTTGATAGATTTTGTAAGTAACAAAATCATTGAAAGATAATTTTTAGAAATTGAAAAATGAAAATTAGAAAGTATGATTAAACTAATTTATAAGACAATCAAAGAGCATAGTGAATATGAAATTCCCAAGATCAAATGATCGATATTTATAGGAAACATTTTTCATATTGAAAACAAAGAGGAGGCTGAGAAGTATATACATCAGATAGAAAAAAAATATGCTGATGCGAGTCATAGCTGTTATGCATATAGATGTGAAGTACAGATGAATTATGACATATTTGGTACAGAAGTATATACATGCAAATATAATAAAGTCTCTGATGCTGGAGAACCAGTAAGTACGGCAGGCAAACCTATTATGAATATGATAGAAAAACATAATCTTCATAATGTTCTCATAGTCGTTACAAGATATTTTGGTGGAACATTACTTGGCGTTGGATGATTGATACAAGCATATGGACAAGCGGCAAAAGAAGTTATTGAGCACGCCAACATCATCGAGACAGAGATTATAAAAACACTGAAATTTAATTACGCGTTTGATCTCGTCCCTATCGTAAGAAACATTACAAACAAATATTCGGCGAAGATTGGAGAAGAAAAATATGACATCGACGTTGTATGTGAGATATACATCAACAGTTGATATCTCGAAACATTTAAAAAAGAACTCTTTGATCATTCAAAGGGGCAGATAAAAGTATAATTTTTAATTCGTAAGTAAGTACATGCTCTATTTTATAACCGGCAATAAGAACAAATTTAAAGAGTTTCAAAATATTTTGGGAGAAGAACATGTGGAGCAATTAGAGATAGATCTTCCAGAGCTCCAAGAAATAGATCCTCATAAGATTATCAGACACAAGATACAGGAAGCACTAAAACACCACAAAGGACCAATACTCATAGAAGATACCTCACTTTATTTCGACTGTCTGTGAAGGAAACTTCCATGACCATTAATCAAACGATTTCTTCATGAAATGAAAAATGAAGGACTCTACCAGTTGGTAAAGAAATATACTAACCATAAAGCCAGAGCGACAGTTTTGATTGGCTATGCAAAAAACGCAGATGAAATAGAATTTTTTGAGGGCACTGTTGAAGGGACAATAGTAGAACCAGTACATACAGATTTCTGACGAGATGGCATCTTCCAACCAGCGTGACACGATAAGCCATATGGCGCCATGGCAAAAGAAGAAAAAAACAAGATAAGTATGAGACGTATAGCACTTAATAAGCTAAAAACTTTTTTGGAAAAAAAATAAGAGAAAAAAGAAGGGTAATGTATGACAAGTGAATCAAAATAAATTCAATTTCTTGATATAGTAAATGGGTAAACACTATTTTTTCTTGTTTGATAGATGATTTTGTAATAGTCTGGATATATAGCCACTTGCATTCTCTAGGATTGAATTAGATACCTCTATTTCTGGGAATTGCAACAAGAATGATACTAATGATTGATTTTCTATCTCAACAGCATATTCTAGTAATGTATATCAAGATCAGTCTCTTGCATTTATATTTTGAAGAGAAAGAATATTGTGTTGAAGAGAGAAGCATTCTTTGCCTTTATAGTTTCAGAAACTATAGTTTTGAAGTTGTGACATAAGATTTTTGGATAAAACCCTATCTTTTTCTGATTGCGCCAAAACATTTAAAATTTGGGTATCATGCGACTGGGTCTCGACAATATCATGGAGACTATTGGTTGTTAATTGAATAAATGGCACCAGTACACTTGAGCTCTCTATTTGATTTTTCATCAAAATTTTAGAGAGTTCGAGTAACTGGTTCAATCCATTCGTTAAGTTGCGAACTTCAGCAGTGAGTTGATCGATTCTTTGATCAGGAGTCAGAGGAGATTTAGATAATTCTTCCTCGAGAGAAGATACTGTACCCTGTTGAACAGTTTCTTTTTGGACAAGAATATCTCCTTTGTCAGGAGCTATTTCTGTGATATCGTTCGGTGTACTGAGTTTGTCTGTCATGATAGCATATTATGGAAGTAAAAAATTCTTGTGCTTTCTATGATTTTGTAGCATTTTTTTGGTTTTTTCAGCTCCAGAATAGTTCAAATTTATACACGCTATTGCGTCTTTTCCCTCTTTATTTTTTATATCTATATCAATTCCCGGATGAGCCAAGAGCATTTCTACGAGCCATTTATGGCTATGTTCTATTGCTATCATCAAGGCTGTATTTCCTTTGTCACTTTGTATATTTACATCAAATTTTGGATGACCATTTGATGAACATTATTAAAAAAATACAATATAGGCGGTAAGAAGAATATCTATTAGAATTTTGACAAATAAAAAAAAATACATATAATTGTAGTATATTTAGTGTATAGAAACTAATTGATGGTAAAAACAACTAGAAAATCAGAAATTGAACTAGGGAAAAATCAAATACACGAATTTTTCAAATCTCTTTCACATAAAGAGAATTTTTCTGTAATTGATTGAGAAATAAAAAGTGAGATATATAGCATATTGAAGAAAAATAAGGAAAGTTGGAGCGATGAGAAAATCATTAAGGAAAAATTAGCAAAAATTTTAGAAAAAAACCCACATTGAACAGAATTGAAAGATATAGAAGAATTATATTCGCAATATAAAGAATTCTTGCGTAACGAAGCAAAAATAGAAAACATAATAGGAAAATTAGTTTCGATCTGCGAAAACTGAGAATATTTTTTACGCAATGATGATTTCTGCAAAGAAAAAATTAGAAGCAGTATCATTGAACATAAAAAGCTACTCGAAGAACCACAAAAGATAAAAAATTTGGAATTTCTCATAGAAAAAATAAAAACATCAGAAAGCAGAAACCTTCTTGAAATACCTAGCAAAGAATATGAATCCAGAAATCCATTATGATGTCTTTTGATAATCGCAGAAAAATGTGATTCAGAAAAAGACTTGGAAATTTTTTGATATTTTTACAATATGGGAATTAGGATACAAGACGAAAGCGATATAGAAAAAATGGAAAAGATAATAAAAGAGAAAGATATAAAATATTTTCAAGAGAAGAAATACCTTTTCGAACAATACAAAAGGATAAGTGGCAATATTCGACCATATGAATTATCAACAATTTGTAACATATTGGACTGAGAAACAAATTATAAAGAAGAAAAGATGCAGATCGAAAATGCATTTACAACAGCAGCAATCATATCAGAAACCCTCAAAACAGTTTTCTGAGAATTTAGTCGAAATCATGATTATATAGAAACTCTATTAGATCCTTTTTATATTTCAGAACTAAACATCATCGACGTATGAGATATTCTTTTTGTGGCTGAAAAAATAAAACAAACATTAGAAAGTTGAGAAATAAAAGAAAAAAATGACATTTCACTATGAGAGATGATCTCACTAATAAGTCTAATCAAGAGACAGAATAGATACACAAACAAAAGAATACAAGAAATGGACATCAAAATAAATGATACAATAGAAAACTGCTCAGACCTAATAAAAGAAATGTTCTTCTATATGTACGAAAGGAGCGAATCTCCCACAAAATATTCACATGAAAAAAGTGAAGAAGAAAAAAATATTATAAAAAAATACAATGGAGAACAATTAGAAAACAAAATACCAAACATCAGGGATATATGTAAAGATTTTAATATAGAGATAGAAAACAAAGAATTGTACAATAGCATATTTAGTCCGACAGAATGTAATTCAAAAGAAATTTCGGGATTGTATTATCTATACAAACATCCTGATCTGCAAAAATCCATCAAAGAAAACTTCAAGATAGAAAAATTGATGGATTTAACAGAAACCATAAGACAAATAAGAATACAAATAGACAGAGGAAACACAGAATTCATACAAAAAATCGACGCAGTTAAACCATTTTTCATTGACAAAATAAATATGAATGCCATCGATGTTTTGCTCTATGAAGAGTATTCATTGGAATATATACAATGGTTGATACAAATGAAAGAAGACACATGATATAATATTGTGGAAGGAATAGAAAAATATCATTATGCATCGTACAAACTATGATGAGGCATAAAAGAACGATTCAAAGATCAGGAAGCATATGAAAAAGCTAAAGAGATATGATTTTTTACAGAATTAGATGATAAATCAGGTGAATATACATCAAACATATATCAATATCGAAGGATAAAAGAGTTGATGAAGGACCCAGAATTTTTAGATTTTCTATTGGTAAATAAAGATCTGAATTTTGTAAATTTGGCTATGGATTATAAAATAGATGAAGATATACGAGTTGATGGTGAACAAGTGCATAAGAACCATCTAAAAGACCTCTACGAAGAAGAAAACACAAGCGGATTTAAATTCATGAATTTCGCAAAAAAAATAGGACTCATAAAAAAATATGATGAAAACACCTCATATCGAAACAACTGATATACCAAAACAATTCAAAATCGATCAAAGATAAAAAGCTTTTATGTGTGCTTTTTCTGAGCTATAGATAATCCAAGAGAAGATGAAGAACAGAGAGAAATATCTGAGATCATAAGAGAAATTTTATGGAAAGATAAACTTGAAATAATAGAAGATATAGGAAAAGAATTCTTAAACAAGAATCTCTCATTATCTAGACAGGAGAAGATTTGATTTTTGGATGTAGCAAAAGAGTATGTGAAAGAGGACAAAATAGAAAATCTACAATTAATCATCAAAGAGTTTACAAACAACACAGAGTCATCTAACAAGGAAAAAATTGATTTTTTTGAAAAAACAAAGAAATTAAAACATGCTGATCTAGAGGATTTACAATGGGTCATGGAAAAGTATCCAGAAATAACAACAAAGGAGTTGCCATTAATAATTGAGTTTCTTACTCAGAAAAAGGAATTGGAAATACTCAAAAAAAAATACCCGAACATGAGATTAGAGGAACTAGTAGATTTCAATAAAATTCTTACAGAAAACTGTCGTGAAAGGATGGAAGCGTTAGATTGTCTGGATTTTTACAAAGAAAAAATAAAAGAAGGAGTGTGTTTGATAGACCTGAAATGACAGTATACACCAAATATAAAAAAAACGTTTGAAAACATAAAAAACACAGAAACAATAGACGAAGAGAATCGAATGGATAGCATTTCACTGTATAGTGCAATAGAATATTATTGAGATAATGATCACAAGGAGATTCCACCAGAGATAGAATTATCCATAAAAGAAGTATTCAAACAAGAAAACGTAAAAAATAAAGATTTCGTGTATAACAAAATGAAAGACATCCTGAACAAAATATTAGATTCATGAGAATCAGCTTTAAACAACAAGGAAATAGCTTGTATAGAGATAATAAACAAAAAATGAACGCTTAATCTTCCACTTATAGAAAATTTGGTTAAGTTCATATATGAACTCAACAAAACACTAGACAAACAAGAAACGTTCGACATAACAAAAACAAGCATTAAGGAAAGAATCAAAAAATTTCTCCAAAAACAAAAAAAGCGATCCAACGAGGATCTCAACGATTTTTATTATATTTCAAAAAACATCCTAAAATCAGCTCCATCAATCTATAATAAAGTTTTATGAATTATCGAAGATCTCGAACCAATCAACTTTAAATATTTTTACAACGATATACTACCACTGTATAATACAGAATTAGTGTTACAAGAAAGAAACGGGAAACAATCAATAAACACACTTATTGCTATACATAGTGAGATAAAAACATTAACAAAAAATATCAAAGAAAGCAAAGACAAGAAAAAGGTACTAGAAGAAGAAAAAAAGATTCTGACAGACAACATAAAAATATTTTTCAAAGATAGATTTTGAATCATAAAAATTCCAGAAACAATCAACGAAGAAAAGATAGAAAGTATAAGAAGACATTCCCTATATTTAGCGAACATGGCTTGAAAAACAAATGACAAAGAAGCAGTGTTATGATTTTTCTTAGCATTAAAAATTAACGATAAACGAAGAGATTTTAGAGAATGAAAGGAAATAGACATCAAAGAGTTTATGGTCCAAGAAAAATACAATACAATAAATGAGTATATGGAAAAAAGACAATCATTAGATATATTTAAAAACTACAAAAACGACAATAAAGAAGATTTTATGAAGATCATGCAAGAATCTGAGATTTCTAATTTACGATGAAACACCGAAAATATATGAGATAGAATAAGCAATATCGACAAAGATATTGATTCATTATTAGAAGATGATTTTTATGGAAAAAAAGAAAAAATAATAAAAAAACATCTAATACAACACGAAGATCTTGGAAATTCTTTATTATTAAAATACCAAGGGAAACAATTATCAGAAGAACAAAAAAAAGTAATAAAACAATTAGAAGATGATTTTAATACAAAGTTAGACAGAGGCAATATCGAGAGCCTACAGAAACTAATGAAATGAGTGAGTCCAGTTATCAATTTCGTCAAAAAAATCAAAGAGATGGAACTAGCAAGAGAGGTAAAAGAATTTGAAAATGTAAGGATACCAAACAATCAATTAATAGAAATTTTTAACAAACTAGGTGAAAATTTTTCTGAATCATCATGAATGATGGGAATAATAGAACAGGTAAGATCACTAACGACAAAAATCAATGAAGATACGATTATTTTGACACAAGAAGAAAAACTTTTAGCATACGAATATTTGAAAAAAGTTAATAAAGAGCTTATGGATCTGTACGACATCAAAGATAGAGCAGAAAATTTATTTATAACATTCAAAAAAACTACCGAAACATCAAACAATGAACCATTAAAAAATAGATTAAGAGAAATAGAACATCTATTCACAAAAATCCAAGAATGAAAAAGAGAGAATATTTACAGCATGATGACATCTAATTTTGATATTATCATAAAAAATATAAGAGCATGTCTATGATGTATGACTCCAGAATGCAACAATGACACTAATTTAAGTTTTGGTACCAACAATAGGTTTTTTATAACGACCAATAATAAGGAATCAGATCAAAGTTATGCAGATGAAATAGTTACTTTATTGCCTAGTACCCAATGATTGGTATTTGTCATGGAACAAGTATATGGTAAAAGAACACCAGATGTACTAATAAATAACACATTGGCAGTAGTGCAGAAAATAAAAAAAATCCATGACAAAACAATTGGAGTATTAATCAGTGAAACAGCACTGCATAGTTGTAATCTATCACCAGAATATCTCGAAACTAAACTAAAAGAGACATGAACACACTATAACGTACAACATATAAAAGAATTATCACTAAATGTTCCTGTCCAACCAATAGGAGAATCATATTATGAATTTGGATGATGAATAGGTGGAAGATCATCGTGAGAAGCAAACCCTTGATGAATAATAGTGTATCTCAATTAAAGATATTTTGTTTTTGACAAAAAACAGAATTCAAGTACAATTAATAATGTATTTTTACGTCTTAAATAGTATGAAAATGACAATTAAAAATTTTAACACAACACATACACCGGATGATCGAAAAGATTATGATGGTCATTTTGATGATGGAAATCATCCTGGAAACAGTGATATGTATGAAGTACTTAAAACAAAACCACAACAATTGACCTATAAAATAGATGAATCTTTCCTTAAAAATTGACGAAAAAAAGAAACAGTGAAAGCACTAATCAATGGTCAAGAAAAACAAATTATAGCATTAAAATGAGAAGTGGTCGGAGAAAATGCAAATGCATTCGTACGAAAATATATCGATGAACCAGCAAATAGTATACCAAAACACTTAATAGGAGAACAAGTATTCAATCGAAAAGCAATAATCAACCTATGAATAAAAGAAAAACTTCCCACACTAGAAAAAATAACACAACTCAGATGAGAAGATCACATGAAATTTGTGAAAAAATATTTCGAAAAAAACGGAAATATGATATTTCCTGGAGTATATGATCCTAATTATGAAGAGTTTGATAGTATTGGAGATTGGATAGACGTTCGATTACAGGATGGGACATCTATGGGTATAGATAAAAACACCTTTGATCATAATCCCACAGAAATACAGTACAGAGATCCAGAGTTTGGTAGTTCTATAGTAATATTCAATTAAGAAGACAAACAATAATCTTTTAAAATTTCTGTTGAAAAAAACTTACGTATCCAGACTAATCATATATCCCATACCCTCATCTCTTCTTGCTACATTCCATGTGGTATGACTCATAGCCACACGATTGCCATCAGCAAGCCAGTAATACGACCAACGTCAAATATCATCAAACACATGTAATCAAGATGAATAACATCACGAAAATTTTACACTAGCTTTTGCCAAATAATTTTTATATTTTTGCATCTCAGTATCTCCTGGCATAGTGGCGACAATAGCTTCCAGAACAGATTGATCCTCAGGAAGATTTTTTCCTAGATTTTGGGTTTCTCTAATCGCAGCATTATAAGTAAAGAATTGTTGACCAATAAATTCAGTAGGGACACCACTGACGTATTCTCGCACATCTCATTCAGGATGTACCTTTACTTTGATAGGAATATGTTGGCCATTGACGAGACCCGTAAAATCTTGGACTTGCCAACTAGTACTCTGTATTTTGAAATTTTCAGGATCAAGAAGTGTTGTAGACATGAAAATATAATTAAGGATTAAAAATAATACTTGATAAGAGATGCTTTAAGCTTTATGCTTCATGCTTTAAGCTTCATACTAAATAGTATATCATTTTGTTCAGATTTCTCAAATCAATTTTTTATAGGGAAATAATCATTATTATTTCTTGAAAAAAAATAATTGAACCATATATACGAGTCTGCTTTATTTTATTACCAAAATGAAAATGTATACAATAAAAAATGTTCATGGACGTGAAGTCTTAGATTCTAGAGGAAATCCTACAGTAGAAGTAGAAGTAACACTAGATAATGGCATTATGTGAAGAGCAATTGTGCCTTCTGGAGCATCGACAGGTATCCACGAAGCATTAGAACTCAGAGACAACGATGAATCAAGATATTTGGGGAAAGGGACACTCACCGCAGTAAACAATGTAAATACATTCATCAAAGATGAAGTTATAGGAAAATCATTTGCTGATTATAGAGCGCTTGATGAAGTACTTTTGAAACTTGATGGTACAGCGAACAAATCAAAGCTGTGAGCAAACGCAATTCTAGGGGCATCTATGGCTTTCGTCGTAGCCTGTGCAAAAACTGAGGGAAAATGGATTTATGAATACATCGGAGAAAATGAAGGTACAACATTACCATTTCCTATGATGAATATTTTGAACGGATGATCTCATGCAGACAACAACGTAGATATCCAAGAATTTATGATTGTACCTGTTGGAGCGCCAAATTTTCGTGAAGGATTGAGAATGTGAGCTGAAGTATTTCATCATCTAAAAAAAATATTAAAAGATAAAAAATACAATACAGGCGTTTGAGACGAAGGTGGATATGCACCAAATCTTGGAAGTAACGAAGAAGCTTTACAAGTCATTATGCAAGCTATTGAAAAAGCAGGATATACAGGGAAAATTAAATTAGCACTCGATTGTGCAGCATCAGAATTTTACAAAGACGGTATGTATGTTCTCGAAGGAGAGGGTAGAACATTAGATCATCCTGAACTTGTACAACTCTACAAAAGTCGAGTAGAAAAATATCCTATCATATCTATCGAAGATGGTATGGCAGAAGATGATTTTGACGGACGAAAAGAAATCACCAAAGAATTGAATGACAAAATTATGCTAGTAGGAGATGACCTTTTCGTAACAAATATGGAAAGATTACAAATGGGTATCGATCAGCATATGGCAAATGCAATTCTTATAAAATTAAATCAAATCTGATCAGTATCAGAAACGATTGATTGTGTACGTATGGCACAACATCACGGTATGAATGCTATCATGTCACATAGATCATGAGAATCAGAAGACACCTTTATCGCTGATTTAGCAGTAGCTTTAAATACCGGATTTATCAAGACGGGGTCAGCAAGTAGAACCGATAGAATATGTAAATACAATCAGTTATTGAGAATCGAAGAAAATCTAGGGAATACAAGTACCTACGGAAAATAAAGTACTAAGTAGCAATATGTCTAATACCGATAAACCTTAATTGTAAGGGATCGGTATTTTTCTTTAAATTTTCATCTGAAATTTTATAAGGATTGGTCATAGAATCTACACATAACCAAGAATATTTATCAATTTTTACATAACTTTTATAATGATAATTCTGATGGACAATAATTCGATCAGACTGATCCCATACAGCAAAAACATCTTTTGGAGATATCCCATGATCCGACTTCATTCTGTCACCAACGATATGTAAAGGAGCTATTTCAGTCAGTCTATGAATTAGATTATAGATAATGTCAGTAACCAATGCGTGATTATCCTCAGAAATATTTGGACCATATGGTCACCAAAGCGTATGGCGCAATTGAGCATCTTCTCATAATAATTTTCTTATACCATGTGATGTCCTGGGAAATTCAGGTGGATAGGTAAACGTAGTGGTAAATGCTGATAAAGCATACAATCAATTGATAATAGAGAGTGGACCACAATTGGCAGGAGTTTGTTGTACACAATATTGCAATTGCGTACCATCAATATCCAAGATTTTCATAATAGATTCTTTGTGAAGTCATCAAGGTTTTGGTAGATTTGGCTGTATAACTTTTTTAATCTCAAGAGTTTTCTTTTCAGAAATATCTTCCGTTGTTTTCACAATTTTGAAAGACAGTTTTTTGATGATAGTAAAAGAAGGTTTCTTAGGGATTTTCATATCAGCATAAATAAATAAACAAGGTAATTATATGCGAAACAATATATTTTGCAAAAAAACTACCGTACATAATAAATTCTTCTGAAATACACATTAAAAGTTCGATGTCATAATTTTGACAAAGATCATCGTCATGGATATACTTAGATATATTTATATCCACCATTCACCATGGAAGAATTACAAAATAAAGTCCAAGAGAATACATCCAAAAAAAGGGAGATACAAGGCATACACCCCAATGCCATACTTAAAAAAAATGTGGCCAATATTGATGATATAGAAAAATGGATAGATGCAATATGCATGAACGAAACAATTGCAAAGAAAGTATTGTGAGAAGAAATATATCAAGCGATGAAACCACAATTAAAAAGCGATAAAAAATTTCTAGATATAAAAGATAAAAAAACAATACTAGAACTTCCAGAATTCAAATATTTTTTTGAAAAGTACAGAGAAAAGCAGATAGAAAAAGAAAAAAATAGAATAAAAAACAAGACAACAGAAAACATACAAGATGAATTTGGAAAGAGAGCAACACCAGAAGATATAAAGTTAGCAAAAAATCAGGAAAACATTTTCAATAGTATAAAAAACAACATCAATGTCATAATAAAGAAACACTGAGGAGAACGATTTTTTAATGTCTTGAAAAAAAATATTCTAGAGGTGTGACAAACAAATCAGATATATGAATTTATATTCGAATATATAGAAACTGCTAACAACAAAAAAAAACGCAACAAAAATGAAACAATCGCAGAATTTTATAAAAGATCAGGGATAGATTATAGATGTACTGATGAAAACAAGAAAATAATCAACAAGGAAATAGATAAGAGAGTAATGAAATTAAAAGAAAAAATAAAAAAACGAGAAGACAAGGAAAAAACTACGGTAGAAAAAAAAGTGAAAAAAGAAACTATCGAAGAAGAGAAAAAAGATTATACACAAGAAGCATTGGATATATTTTTAAATCAGATAAGAGACTATCCTAGTATTAGAAAGAGATTTTATCTTCCCGAAGACAAAGAAGATATTTTGTTGCTTCAATCCTATTTCAAAAAACATCTAGAGGAAACTATACCATCACCAAATAAAGAATCAATCATAAAAGATTATGATACTCCACTACATACTATCGTAAGGACAGAGAGTAAAATAAAAATGAATCCAAACGATTATATAGAGATAGAAAGAAGAAAAATGGAATATAAAAATAAATTTATTACAGGAAAACGGAATCCAAGAGAATACCTATTTGATCGTCTAATAGAATACGTAGGCAAGGATATTTTAGAATATAAAATCAATAATCAGATTAAAAAAAGTATTCCATATAAATGAACAAAATGTTCGATAGAAAAAACAGATGTTTTGGATGATAGTTCAGCTGGAGCAGATTATATTGTAACCTATACAATACCAGGAAAAACCAAGAAAAGGATAGCAGCAGTCGATCTCTTTATATCAGAAAAAACCTGATGAAAAAGTTTGGATGAAGATAATGATGATAAACGCAAACAAAAAAAAGAAAGTGCAAAAACAGGGATAATCCCGTATTCTACATATATCCACATGTTTGCTGACAAAAAAGAAAGCAGCTACACCATGGAACCGCTAAAAAGATACATAGAACAGCTAGACCCAACGCTCATATACAGTATAATGGCACAGATATTCAAAGAAAAAAAAACAGATATCTCCAATATTTTGGAAAGCTTCGATACCAAAGGATATTTTTATACGAAAATCAGAGAGACAACAACAAACAACAAAGAAATAACAAATAATATCAATGAACAGTTACATCAAAATATATTTGCTGAACTTGAAAAAATTGCAGCATAAAAAGATTGACTTTTATGGTAAAATAGATATAGTAAACAAACAAATAGAAAACACACCATGAAAAAGAATTCAAAAAAGAAGAAAAACAATCACAAAAAAGAAGGCATGCCAATACCATTAAAAAAGGAAGAAGAAACACTTCTTCCACCATCTACAACACCAGAAAAGGACCAAACGTAATCACGATTGGTCCTTATCACTTTAAAAAAATATTATTGTCTTCACTAAAACAAACCATATACTTTCACCACCATGCACATAACATATAAACCCATCAGACACGGATACGCAAGGATAGATAAGGACGGAAAACTCTTGATCACTATTCCGCTTTCCAAAAAATGAAGCACATTTGAAGAAATATTGATTACAAAAGGACAACAACTCCTCAAACGTTATAATAAAAGAACACATATAGATCCTATCCAAAAAGACAGTATATTGCTCTTTGGTGAACAAGTTCCTATCAATGAATTCTATAGACAATACCCGTCCAAGAAAGCATTGCCAAAGCATTTCAATGTCTCTACATTCCCCTCTTTTCACATACTAAAAGATATTCTGAGAGAATACGCTACACCGATATTTGATCTCTATAGCAAAAAGATATGACTATCATATAAAAAAATAAATATCAGAAAAACAGCATCAAAATGGGGAAGTTGTACCCATGATCAAATATTTTCACTCAATCTGGATCTTATTCACTTACCGACAAAATTTATCAAATATGTGATCATCCACGAATCGTGCCATTTGAAAATAAAAAATCATAGCAAGAAATTTCGAGCATTGGTAGAAAGCTTTTATCCAAGCTATAAAGAGATAAAGAAGGAACTAGGAAAATTTGTTATCAAATAAAAAAAATGCTTTTACCTTTATGCTTCAAGCTACAAACTATATTGTTTTTCGAGGACAAATAGATAAGCTATTTGTGGATATTTTTATGTAAAAAACTAATGAACGATATAGAGACACTAGGAACGCAACAAATTTGACTTTATTACGAAGTAATAGAGAAAAGAATCAATGAAAGCAAAATACAAATCATTGAAAATATTAGTAATGTATTAGGAAAAGAGCATCACATAGACAATCAAACATTTGTAGATAAAAAAAAATTTGATGAATATTACACACTACATGAATCCATTATCCAAGACACAACAAAAGAAATGTTTTTATTATTACGCCAACAAGAATCTGATATTCAGAAAGAGATAGGCAAAAGACAAACAAAAATGCTCAAAGAAATAGGAATTATAACACCAAGTATACGAGTAGGTATGATTATCGAAAGTACAAAATGAAAATATTTTCCTTTGTTTGAAAAAATGATAAAATATGTTAAACGGACACAACAAGGAAAAATAAAATGAGAACCAAATGACAAAAACATACAGTATCCACCAAATCTGCAAGAAAAGCTCATGAAACTTAAAACTACAGCCATTGATATACTCATGTACAACGGAGGAATATTACAGAATTAACACATTTACTCTTTAGCATCATAACAATATGGTTAAATTTGAGTTCCAAGATCATTATTTCAAAAAAGCAAAAAAGGAATGATATAAAGCAAGAAGCGCTTTTAAACTAGAAGAGATTCAAAAAAAATTTCATCTTTTTGATAAAGACACAAAAACAATCATGGATATAGGATGTGCACCAGGAAGTCGGATTCAGTACGCAGTCAATATCATGAACAGAAATCATATATCTGATTATAAAATTTTGGGTATAGATATCCAAGACGTAAACCTCAATCTTCCAGGCGTAAAAACCTACAAAGCCGATATTCAAGACGTAGATCATATCAAAGAAATATTGGCAGAAAATCATATGGAAAAAGTTGATCTCATTCAGTCTGATATGGCACCAAATACTATATGAGTCAAAGACGTAGATGCCATGAGACTTTTTGAATTGCTTGAATACGTAAAACCGATTTTGAAAAATCTTTTGAAACCAGAGGGGAAATTTGTCATCAAGGTATTTATGGGACCAGGATTTGAAGAGTTCGTTAAAGAGATGAAAGATATATTTGGAGGAAAACATATTAAGACACTCAAGCCCGATGCATGTAGAAAAGAAAGTAAAGAGATTTATGTCATAAAAATATAATTAAAAAAATATGAAACATTAAAAAATTTATTACTCAACAAGTACAGTACCCAATATTTTAATTTTTTAATCTTATTAATCTTTTAATTAATCATGAACCACGAAAAACAAGAAACATGATGGATATCGGTATTTGCAGCAGTCATAGGAAACACCATAATCGCAGTTATCAAACTCTTATGATTTTTGGCATCAGGATCAGGATCATTATTTTCAGAAGCTGTCCATAGTTTTGCTGATACATCAAATCAAGCATTACTTATGATAGGAGTCAAACGTTCAACAAAACAAGCTACTGATGCGTTCTCCTATGGATACAAGAAAGAAAGATTTTTATGGGCACTGATTTCTGCTTGCGGAATATTTTTCGTAGGAGCAGGAGTGACGACCTATCACGGAATCACATCATTGATAACACCAGGAGAAATACATATCAGTCTTTGGACGTTTGTCATCCTAGGAATATCATTTGTTATCGAATCGATAACTCTAGGAATAGCTATCAGAGAAATAAAAAAAGCTTCTACACACAAAAAACGATCATTGATTTTAGAACACGGAGATCCGATAACTTTGGCTGTAGTATACGAAGATAGTATAGCAGTTACTGGTGTGCTTATAGCTGTCATTGGACTTTTTTGCTCATACATCACCAAAAATCCATTACGAGATTCTATTACGTCAATCATCATAGGATTACTCTTGTGATGTATGGCAATCATTTTGATAGAAAAAAATAGAAAACTTCTGATTGGAAAATCTATTCCGAGTGAAATCAAAGAATGAATCATTGATCTTATGGAACATGATGATATCATCGAAAAAGTATTGGATTTTAAATCTACAATGTTGGATATGGATACCTATCATATAAAATGTGAAATAGAGTGTAATGGAACAGGATTATTGAAAGAGATAAATAGAAATAATTTTCTGAAAAACGAATACAAAGAAGTCAAAGAAAGTTATGGAGATTTTTTGGAGTTTTGTATCGATTATACGAGAAGAGTACCAAGAATTATAGGTACAAAAATCGATGAATTAGAAAAAAAAATAAAAGATAAATTTCCCCAAGTCAGACATATAGATATAGAGATTAATTAAAAAATATATTTATCTCCGAGAGTAATAATACAAAGATGAAAGACCCCATAAAAACAACTATAGCATGATATAGTAATTCATTTGAAACATATCAGAGTATGCGTTCAGATCTTTCTAGAGATCAAGAAAATCGTGAATATTTTTTGGAACATATTCCAGGAAAAATAATTTTGGATATTTGATGTGCACATGGTAGAGATATTTGTGAATTTTTCAAAAGATGAATGAATGTCACCTGAATAGACCTTACACCAGAGTTCATTACAATAGCAAAAGAAAGTTGTCCAGAAGCAGATATTCAACTTATGGATATGAGAAATTTAAAATTTGAGAACAAAACATTCGACGGAATTTGGGCTTGTGCTTCATTTCTGCATATACCCAAAGAGGAAGCAAAAAAAACAGTAAAAGAATTTGTCCGCGTACTAAAGAAAGGATGATTACTATTTATTGGAGTTATGGAGTGAGATGGTGAAGGATACGACAAAAGAAGTAAATACAAAAATGTAGAAAGATTTTTTTCTTATCGGAAGAAAGAAGAATTAGAAATCCTATTAGAGAATGTCGGATGTTCTATACAAAAAAGTTACACCTCCACTCTGCCAGGAAGTGACTCGATACGACTCAGCATATTCGCTACGAAAATATAATAGAGTATAATTTTATCGAAAATATAGAATTCACAAATAATTTAAACTCATAGCAAAATATACGTAAAGAATTTTCCTGCTGGAAAGTTTACCCTGATTGTCTAGTAAAGGGAAAAAACAAAATGGCGGATTGTTTTTTCCTAGATCTTTTTGCTTATTTTTTGGAGCAATGCCAAAAAATAAGTCTAGCGAAGCATTAAATAAATTTGTAATTACCCATCAGATAATTAATGTCAAAAAGCATAATTTACTCCATTACTTTTTTCTATGAAAATCTGAATCGTCTGAATGCCAAACATTGGTAAGTCTACACTCTTCAACGCACTGACAAAATCCTATGCTGCACCTGCGGAGAATTTTCCTTTTTGTACGATAAATCCAAATATAGGGATTGTAGATGTAAAGGATAGTAGAGTCGATAAGCTCGCTGAGATGTCACAGTCCAAAAAGAAAATATATTCCAGTATAGAATTTGTTGATATTGCAGGGCTTGTGAAATGAGCAAGCAAAGGAGAATGATTGGGAAACAAATTTCTCTCACACATCAGAGAAGTCGATGCTATCGTGCAGGTACTCAGATATTTCAAGGATAGTGAAGTCGTACATGTAGAATGAGTAATAGATCCCATGAGAGATGTAGAAATCATCAATACCGAACTAATTTTCGCTGATCTAGAGATTATTGAAAGAAATTTATGAAATCTTGCGAAAAAAGTAAAAATGGGCAAAGGAAATAAAGACGAAGTCAGACTTGTAGAGATATTGATGGAAATCCAGACAGCATTGATTCAATGAAAAATAGCTCACAACATAAAAGATAAACTAACCAAAGACGACGAAAAATTGATTAAATCATACAACTTTCTCACGACGAAACCGATTGTTTACGCGATAAATATCGGACAAGATGATATTCCGTTTGCTCATGAGATAGCAAATGAGTTTATGGAAAAACTTCAAAGTCCGGTAGCTATAGTCTGTGCAAAACTAGAATCTGAAATGATGGACATGGGTGATGAAGAAAAAGATGAATTTATAAGAGAAATGCTCGATATTGATAAGGTAAAGCACATTCCAACACTCAATGACCTGATTAAATTGGGATTTGAAAAAGTAGGTTTGATGTACTATTTTACTACAGGAGAAGATGAAACAAGATCATGGACCATTCCCATCGGTTCTACAGCACCACAAGCAGCAGGAGCTATCCATACAGATTTTGAAAAAGGATTTATCAAAGCTGAAGTAGTCAAATACGATGATTTAGTGACTTACGGTTCTTGGACCAAAGCCAAAGAAAAATGATTAGTAAAACTAGAAGGGAAAGAATATATAGTACAAGACGGTGATATTATGATTTTCAAATTTAATGTATAACAAGGTGTCAATAGACCAATGAATTAAAAAAAATCTGAACAATCTCTTGACATTAATAGGCAAATTCTTATTACTGCAAAGTAAAAGTTTGTCTAAAAAATTTAGTTTCAATTTTACTTAACTAAACCAAGATTCAATGAATTTTAATGTAAAAATGGACGACAAAAAGCTCAAAGTGGATATCGAGAAAACAAACTTGAAGGATATTTTGATATACTGTAAACCAAAGGAAAGACTTGTTCTTATGAAGAAGTTTGGACTTGATGGATCAAAAGAAACCCCACTTCAAAGGATTGGAAAGGAATATTCCTTGACGAGAGAAAGAATCAGACAAATAGAGACTCAAGCATTGATGAGATTTAGAAGACTTATCGTAGGGAACGATACGTATATGGAAGTACTTCAAGAAGCGAAAAAAATTCTTGATGTTCATGGCGGATTGCTTTGTGAAGATATATTGATTTCTAAACTTGTAAACAAGAATATATTCAAGTTTTCTAAACAAGAACTTAAATTGATTCTGGTTTCCGATTTTGATGTAACCTATCTCAAAAGAAATAAATACTTGAATAAAGCATTCTATCTCGAACCATTGTACGAAGATCTTTTGACAAAGATGGTACTTACTATAAGTTCTTACTTTGAAAAAAGAGCTAAAAGCCAAGACTTGTACGAATTCATAGGATGGATGAAAGAAAATTTTGCAAAAGACTACAAAGATGTTCACTATATGAAAAATGATCTTTTCTACGTAAATTTCTTCGAATCTATCAGAGAAATAAATGTATTTGATGGAAAAATTGGATTACCAAATTTTGCTGATGTTAACCCAAAAACTATCAAGTTGAAGATTCTTTACACTATGAGAAGAATCAATAAACCAGTCCACTACCAGGAACTCCCAGCAAAAATTATGGAACGATTCCCAGCAAAAGCTGTTAAGATAAATACTGTTCATAATGAATTAGTAAAAAATAATGATCTCTTCGTAAATCTAGGACTTGGAATCTATGGACTCAAAGAACGATGATATGAAGGTGGTATGGTAAAAGAAATTCTCGTAAGAATATTTGAAAGAAACGATAGAGCAATGAATGTTAAGGAACTTTGCAAAGAAATGTTGAAAGAAAAAATGGTTAGTCCAAACACCGTTATGTTGAATCTTCAAAAATACAAAGATCTCTTCAAGAGAGTAGAAAAAGGAGTATACGAACTTGTAAAAACATCTAAAAAATAAATTCATCTTAGATATCAAAAAATCCTGCTGGAAAGCAAGATTTTTTGTTTATTGTTGATAAGTATGTGTTCGAGTATTAACAAAAAAAGCCAGGCGAAATACGCGTGGCTCAGATATAAGTAGCTTAGTACCAATCAAGTGTTTTGCGTTTGGCAAAGAATTTAATTCCTCCAATAACAAGAATTAAAGTAATAAGGAGAAACATGATTTTTTCAGGCCAAGTAGTAGCCGTAAAAGTACAATAACCGGTAGGAATGGTCATCAACAAAACAACTATGGGAAACGCGTAAGAAAAAAACTTCCCCACCCATGTTCCAATTTTTTCTAAGAAAGTTTTTGGAACGAATAATAGCCAAATCATAAATTTTTTCATAAGTCAATATATTTGTTTGATATAATATACTAATTTACTTATAAATTTCAAGAACAACTATCTCCAAACAATAAAACTTGCAATTTACAATATATACAATACATTAATCCTTAATCCTTAATTTTAAATTACTATATGTTTACAACCGATATCAACAAAATACCCGTCAACGCATGAGTTTACTTATTCAAAGATAAGAAGTGAATAATTTTGTATATAGGGAAAGCAAAAAACCTTCAAAAAAGACTCTGACAATATTTTTCACCTAATTCACTCCGAAAACAAGAAATGCTCGAAAAAGCAGATAAGGTCGACTTTTTGATCGTAAAAAACGAAAGCGAAGCACTCTATCTGGAAGATAATATGATTAAACAACACCAACCAGAATATAATAATTTATTAAAAGCTGACAACAGTTACGTATACATCAAAATCACGAAAGAATCCTTTCCACAGATATTCCTGACGAGAAAAAAAATCAATGATAATGCGCTGTATATAGGACCCAAAAACGACACCATCCAACTCAAAAAGTTTTTGCAGTATATGAGGCAGATAGTAAAATTTAGAGGCTGTAAAACCGCACAATTCAAACAAGGAAAACTATGTTCCGATTACTACTTCTGACTCTGTCATGGTCGATGCAAACTCGCTAAAGGACCAAAGACCTCCTTGATAAAGGAGGTGCCGAACGAAGGTGAGGCGGAGGATTTGAAAAAAGACTACAAAGACATAATCACTATAATCACCTCATTTTTTAAAGGAAACACGAAACCGATAGAACAAGAAATATATCATCAAATAGAAGAAGCAATCATTCATGAAAATTTCGAACGAGCAGCACAACTGAGAGATATCTACCAGTCATTACAATGATTTGTAGAAAAACAGAATGTAGTCCTTCCAGCAAAAAAGGATGGGTATCTGGCACTAGTAAAAACCATAGGAACACAATATATTTACACCGTACTGGTTTTCACCAAAGGAAAACTGATGGATGTCATCACTAGCAAAGAACAACACAGTGATATCGAAGAAGATAGTCTTTATCTAGCAATTCAAAGAGCATTTGGCGAGTCAGTCATGAAAAAAAATAAAAATGAAAGTCAGATAATCAGCAAAAGTTTTGCCAAAATAGGGAAAATAATCAGCAAAGAACTTTGGAAATTGGGTGAGAATTTTTTGGATTCGTATATTATTTCTCAGTCACTCCAAGAAGAAAGTACGATGATCAATGATATGTTTAAAACATTACAAACGAGATACAGACTCAAAAATGTGCCATACAGAATCGAGTGTATCGACATTTCTCATCTCAGTGGATGACGAACGAGTGGATGACTTTCTTGTTTGATGGCATGACTCCCATACAAAAAATGATATCGCAGATACAAAATCAAAGCAAAAAAATCTGATGATTATGAAGCGTTACAAGAACTTCTTGAACGTAGACAAAATAGCTGATGAGAATTGCCAAATCTATTAATCATTGATGGGGGAAAGGGTCAATTGGGCGTAGTAAAAAAGTTATGCAAGGATCCAAAACGAAAAAAAATAGTCAGTCAGATTGATATTATTTCTTTGGGAAAATGAGAAGCCAGAAAAAAATCCAACATTTGAAAAACAAAAAAACTAATGGCCTCCTTGTCAAAGGAGGAGGTATCCGCAGATGCGGATGGAGAATTTGTCAGACCAAATAAACTTATTACCGAAATTATCTATCGTTTGGACGACAAACTCAAGATTCACGAAGTACCAATGGTCTACGACCAAGCAGACAAAATGTTTTTAAAAGCTAGAGATGAAGCGCATAGATTCGCTAATGCATATAGAAAAAAACAAATGAGCCAAGAATTTAAGTAAAACTCCCCTCGAGTAGAAAAACAATACTAAATATGGTTTATATAAAAAGGCAAGTAATAAACACACATACTCCTCGCCCAGGCGGGGAGTTTTTTGACAAATAAATTTTTCTGGGTACTATTATAGTAGTAAAAATATTTTTTATGCATTTATAACAAACAACATGACTGCCGGATCATTAAACACTAGTACAATAAATCAAACAAATGTATTGGGAACTACCCCAACAAATACACAAGATAAGTATGAACAACTATTCAAATTATACGATGATTTTCAAAAAGATCAAAACAAAAAACAAAGTCAGAAATGAGGAAACAATTTTTGGACATATATAAATAAAGAAAGCTCTTGATTCAGCTACGATGGTATCGTAAACACCTATAATAAATTAGCAGACAAAAATAATCTCGAAGATGTAAAAAACATATTGAAAATAGAACAAGATAAGGCCAATCAGAAAAAAGCAGAACAAATTAAAGTAGATACAGAAAAAGAAAAAAAAATAGCAGGAGAAAAAGGAGATAGATTGAAATGATTATTAGAACTTCGAAGTGCGATTACAGAATTCAATCAAGATCCAAGATACGCAGCAAATAATAGTCAATTTGCATTTCTCGGATATCTAAAAGAAAAAAAAGCGAAAGCAAACGATACAAGTCTAACGTATTACGGATTCGATGCGAACGAAATAGAATTGAAAAATGGAAAAATAGAAAAACCAACGATAGAAAGCATTAGGAACGAAGAGAAAATAGAGGAAACTCAAGTTCCAGAAGAAAATATTACTACTCCAGAAGAAACAATACAAGAAAAACCAGAAGAAACAACGTTAACAATGACCAGAAAAAGATTGGGAGAATCCATAGGAAGATATATCGACAAAGTAAAAGCATTAAAAAATGACAAAGAATGAGAGAGAAAAACGCTTGAAGATGAAATCAAACAACTCAAAGAAGAAGTGAAAAGAGAAAAAGATACGTATGAAAAAGTGAAAAAAGATTTTTTCGCAACAAACACAAACAAATTTGAAAATTTTTCAGAAAAAGATTTAGAAAACGTACCAACAGGTTTGATTAGATACGAACAAAGACAAGGGAAATTATTCAATAGTCCCAAAAGAAATAAAATGGATACGATTAGAAGAAACAGAACAATACATACACTCATTAAAAAATTCAACAAGATGGGTGATGGTACAAAAAACTGAGGAAAAGAGTGAGTAAGATTTATCATGGGGTTTGAAAAGGCGAGATTTCTCCGCTATACAGGAATCAAGGTAAATAGCGCTATAGATAAAGCATGATCTGCTATGGGAATGCAAATGAATCCACAAGAGTTTCATACAATGTTCAACGCAGGAAGAAATAATATGTTTGCCATCCTCGATATAAAAACAAGCAACGAAAACAACCCACAAGAAATAGCAGCGATACAAGCAATCAAAAACAGAATAAATTATTATGGAGCATTATATGCAAGAGAAAGAGCAAACGCCTGGGTTGCTCCATTTATCGATACAGAAAAAAATGCGACAAAAAAAAGCAGAATAATCCAAATGACACCTCCAAGCAATGTAGCTAACGCAGCATAAAAAATTCATCATTTTATCATTTTATCATTATTTATGGACAACATTAAAAACATGCAACAAGCAACAGACTACGTTTTCAAACAACTCAAAGAACTTAATCCTGACATCGATAAAGATGATGTCTACGACACCATCATGGACGAAATTCTAGAATCCGTAGAATATACATTGACTGACGAAGACGTGAAATTTTTAGAAGATAACGAAAAAGATATGACCGCTATCGACGAATACCTCCAATCAAAAATATCTGATTACAAAGACCTCCTCTCTGATATCGTAGTAGATATGGTAAGTGACGAAATCATGGAAACAGAATAAAAAAGTTTATTCTTTATCTAAAAAAATGGCAATAAGTAACCCTAGTCTATTACAAGAAGTACAAAGATTCAATGAGGCATTGAATACTTCAAATACCCAAGAGATCCAAAACAAGGTTTCTGATCGTCTTTTTGGATTATTTGAAAATAGACCAAATATTGTCTTGAATGAAGAATTTCTTGTCGAATTGGAAAGAACAGGAAATCTTGCGGGTTTAACTAATCGTATCAACGGAGCAAGAAATGGACTAAATCAAAATCCAATACAAGTAAATAATACAGCAATTACAAATGCAGTAGTGAATACAACAAATATGAATACTGTCCAAAATATTGAAAGAGAGATCAGCACAATAACCAATACCAACATCAGAAATCTCGATGTACTTCCAAATCAAATAACGAGAATAAGAGAAAGATTAAATCAGAACCGCTGAATTTTACAGCAAATTGAGGATATTCAAACAAATATAAATAATATAACGAATCCAAATACAACAACACAAGTAATCCAAAATACAATAAATACTGCACAAACACAATTAAATGCTTGTTCAAGTATTCGTGGTATATTAGAAAGCATATCGTGATTGGAAACTAATCCTGTATTAAATGAACAAGATAATCAATGAAGACCAACTAACAGGGCAAATACATTAACATGACAACTTACAAATCTGAGATTAAATGTAGCAACACAACTAAGAAGCCAAAGAGGTAATTTACCACAAAGTTTAAGAACTATAAGAACAACAAATACAAATACACAAGCAACAATAGTAAAAATAATAAATGAAGAAGTTATATTAACACAACAAATAGAAAATCAAAGACAGAACTTAACGGATATTCAAGAAATAACACGTTTGACGTGAGAGCTTCAAAGGATAACAAGAACTTTACCCCAGCAGCAAATACCTATCCCACAAAATATATGATTAAATATTACAAGAACAGTGATACAACCAAATCAAACAGTAAATATTTGACAAACACAAACAGGAATAACACAGATTAATACAGAAATACAACAGCTTGATGATTTGGAAAATGCTATGCAATGACTTCGTGATAGATATCAAGACAATATAAACAGATTAAACACATTACTTCCACTTCAAAGACTAGAAGAAAGCCTTCAAAGATTGGGATTTACTCCTTGAATAATAAATACAAGATCTGCTGAAATACAACAATTCATAAATATAGGACAACAAATGCTACTTATAAGACAGGCTGGATTCGTACAACAAGTAGGGCAAGTAACAATGGATTTCTGAGGAAATAATCCTGCAATCAATCTCAATACGATTTTCATGCCAAATGGTAATGGTAATCTCCAAGGAAATTATCGCTCAGAATACGCAATTTGTAATACTGCCGGAGAAGAATTAAAAAGAGATGGCCAAGAATTAGACGGAGAAATAGTAGGAGGGAAAGCAGTCAAAATAAGAGGATTAAACATACAAAACGTAAACAATATCAACGAATTACACATAAATAATTTACAAATTAGTCCTGTAGAAGGAGTAACATTTCCAGCACATTTAGCATTGAACGTGAGAGTGAGAATACAAGATCCTGTGACAGGAATAAATTTAGATCATTTCAAAACATTGAACATAACAATAAATAGACCTATTTTCAATCAACAAGCACGTCAAGCGGAAGTAAACGCAATTAATACAAGAGGAAATACTATCGTAAATTCCATCAATGCAAATCATGCAACATTGATAGCTAGACTGGAGAGAGAAGCATTTTATAGAGCATTGGAAAGAGCAGATGGTCCAAAATTTAACAAGCTCAATGCAGAACAAAAAGAACTTCTTTATCAAGACGTCCGCAATACCTATAGAACACCAGCTGGTAATCCTAGAACAGGAGCACAGTTTGGACGAGCAACAAATTTAAGAAGAATAAATAACTTTGATACACCAATGCCAGGGACTCAATCATTTTTAGAACGAATAACCAACGATAATCACGAATCAAACAAACCTGAATTTACAATAAATACAGAAGGATATAGGGCATATATCCACAACAATTTAGAAGATCAGATAAAAAAATATTTTGAACGAAGATTTGATGAGGTATTTTCAGAAAATTTAGAAGGAAATACATATCTCAAAAAACAATTAACAGATTTTCTCACAGATATAGAACATCAAAAGATTGACACCAACGTTCATCAAGATATTGCTTGAGATATAAATGCTGTCGATGAAATGGAAAACACAAGAAGATTTGGAAGGATAGGTCGTAGAGATGTAAATTATCTGAGATTTTTTGCAGGACAAGATTCTAAATTGGATATAAAAGATCAGACAGTGAATATTACTACTAATAATAGACCAGAAGATTTGAATAATCCTGAACCAGTGAAATACGACATGAACATGGAAGTATCTGGAAAACAACAGATAGCAGTAAATATAAAAATAGGTAAAGACAAAGAGATTAAGCTCAAAGCGGGAGATCCGGCAGCTATGGTAAGAAAAATTCTCCAATGTGAAGATATCCAACATGGTAAAGTAAGAGCGCATGTAGTCTACAATCTTATGAAGGGATTTATCGAGACAGCCAAGAAAAAAGATATAAGCCTGACCTATCGTGATCCGGGAACTGGTGATATGATGATCATCAAGATGGATGGCAAAAATATCGTATTGGAACAACAAAACGATCACACCAATGCATGAACGACACACAGAAGAAACACCACAGTACTCTTCGATCATCAAGACTTTGAAAGTACCAATACGTTCGACTCTACAAGAGGAAATGAAAACAGAAGATTAAGGGTGGGTATAGATAGGATGATGGGACATTTCAATTTTGCTATGAACGAACTCCATTACCAATATAGACAAGCAAGCGAAAAAAGATGGATGGGGTTCAGAAGATGAGAAACAAGAATGACACTTCCTACGTCATTTTGGCTAAGCCCAATCAAAAAAATAATGAATCTGGGTACGACAACCAAGTTTGATTTTTCTACAACGGCAGAATCCAATGGGAAAAGCGTCAATATTGAATTCAAAAACAACAAATTTACATTGAATATGGCTGGTATGAAAAAGCCAATTTCATCAAGAACATTAGGAAAATTACTCAGACATAGAGAATGAGGGCTCCGTGTATTTGATGGTCTAGAAAGAGATATCTGTGGAAAAGCATATGAAGAACTGATCAAAAAGATGAGAGAAAATAGTAAGATAGCAAGGACAAACTTTTGAGTAAAAGATTGTATCACAGGAAGGACATATATATTAGACACCGACTGACAACTTTGATATGTAAATGCAGAGACGGCTGCAGCCAATCCTGATATGGTGCGCCGAGGAGCAGTAAGTAATAGAGAATATGGTATAGTCAACCATCCACCTGAAGGAAGAAGAATGTGTGATGAAAGCGAAACCAGAGAAGTATTCAAAAATCCATTCCTCATGGGAAGACTCATCAAAACGATGAACAATAGAATGGGAATTATCTCATCTACTAGAGCACTACGCAACTAATTTTATTCTATTATACTACCATCATGACAACTCCAGAAAAAAATTGTAACCAAAAGATTACGAGATCCAATACATGGGAAACATTAAAAAGAAAATTGGAAATTTTCGGATATACTAGTTTAATATGAACAACTTTACTCCTTTCAAGTTGTGGACCAAAAGAATCAGACGCAACAAAAATATCAAAAGCACATGATAGTGATGTAGAAAACGTAGAGACAAAAAAAGAAAACGTAGAAGCCAAAGAAAAAGCACTTAAACAAGCGACAATAAACCTCCAAACCGCTCGTCAAGAACTCATAGACGCACAAAAACAAGAACAAAAAAGCAAGACAGAAACTAAACAAAAAGCAAACAACTTATAAAATAATATACTGAAAAATAGAGAAAACTGACCGAATCGGTCGGTTTTTTTTGTTGTATAAAATATTTTAACAATATTCTGAAATTCTCAGTGAAAAAGTATCATAAAATTTGACAAAAAAGAAGTTCGGGAGTATAATTGAGATGTAATAAAAACCGAAATATTTTTGAAGGTTTTTATACCATCGAAATTATACATTCTTCCATCAAAAATAGAAAAAATTTTTGAAGGAGAATATATAATTAAGTATTCCAAAAAAAACTTTACTTATTCCCACAAAAAAATGGTTACTACACTCAACAAAGATCTAGAACTAGTATCGAGTCAAGAACAGGTCAAAAGCAAAAAAGACCAGATGCTTGAAAATCTCAAATTAGAGATGATCAAAGGATTAAAGCTTGATCAAAAACTCATAGAAAGAAATACCATTACAAAAAAGATTACTGATAGCTTCGTAGATTTTAAAATCGGAGATATTGATTGGACGGAATCTTTCTGAAAAAAAGACATAAAAATAGACGAAAAAAAATATAGAAACATGACAGAAAGATATAAAGAAATTATTAAACTCGGTGTGCTTAATCCAGATTATAAAAAGAAAAAAATAGAATGGTGCAGAGATCTTGCTGAACAAATCATTTTGGATCAGAATAAGATGATAGAGTTTTCATCTACAGAACAGTTTGATGGTAAAACAGCTGAAGAAGAAGCAAAAGCTTCATTTGAAAGATTAGATAAAAACGACAAATACAACAAAAAGATAGAACTTATCAAAAAAACAAATGGAGAAGTTTCACACTTTATCATCAAACGAACAAAAAAACAACTCGAAGAATTAGAAAGAGCTGAAAAAGCTTATGAAGCACTTCACGATACTGAAGTACAACAATCAGTAGTGACAGAACCAACAACTATTGAGTGACCACAACCATGAGTACCGACATTGCAAAATACAGAACAACAGACAGTAAATACAATGGATGAGGCAACTAAGGAAGCGTTGAGAAAACTAAAAAAACAATTAGAAAATATGGAAATAGGAGAAATTACCGACCTTACCATGCCTGATGGTAAGATTATTAAACTCCAAAAAAAAGACTGAAAGGGATGGATATGTAAGACTAATCAAGTAGTTGAATTTGACCAATATATCGACAAAGATTATTTTGTAGTAGAAAATGAAGATAAGACTTATATTAGTTATGTAAGTAATGAAGCACTCTGGAAATTTTTAAATATACCAGACGACGAAATCATTATACCAACACCTATTCCTGAACCAATTGAAGAAGAAGAATGAGAACTAGGTCCGGTAGAGCTTACAGCAACCATTTCTGATACGACACAAATCACTCGTGCTATAGCAGAACGCCAAGCAGGAGAGAAACTCAGAAAGATATATAAAAACACGGCACGATACAAACCACGATCACGACCCACAAAAGCCACATTATTTTTGGGAAGATGATATATGAAAGATCATTATACCCGCAAATATATGAATATGAAATGAGGTATGCAACGAGATGAAAATCTTGTAAAATGAGCAGATAGACACGAAATGGAAGAAGAAAACAAATTTAATGATGCCATCAAAAACGTAGGAAATATCGACGAAGATAATTATCCAAGAACATATGCAGCATTAGATACCTTAGCGAAACAGATGACCGGTGATGGAAATACACTACCACCACGACAAAAAGGAATAAATGACACGCTTTTCCAACAACAATTTACCGCTATTATCAGAAGAAATCTTGATACAACAAGACCAATGACAGCGACAGCTGCAAACCGAAAACCACTTGCACAGATTATCAAAAGTAATGATATCCAACAGATGTCTTCTAACATTACCTTGAAGTTAAATGGATTTAGAGATCATCAATCGTTGGCATGGGATATTGCAGACCATATAACAAGCAACCCTACAGAGTCAGATACAAGTTTTAATGCGTTTTCTAGACCTAGGATAATAAAATATTTCAATACCTACAAAAAAAATCCAGAATTTTTGAAAAGTATGAAGATCAGACTTGACGATCCGACCGCTATGCAAGAATTGAGAAGACTCCAAGCACAAAACCGAGCTTTGACAAACATAGCAGCACAGACCATGAGATTGAAAGTACAAATTCTTGTCAAAGGTGAAGAAGCATACAATGTAAAACAAGAATGATGAGTAATGACCAAGATAGGAAATCGATTAGATAAACCAATATCTGATACAAGTAGATTTGGTAAGTTGATGGAAAAACACCCATTTACAAAAAATGCATTCTGAACACTTCGAGGTATTACAAAACTTGGAGTAATGATCACTCCAGCAATACTTCTGGCTCCTCTAGGACCGCTAGCAGTTGCATGATGAGCAGGTGGAATGGCATTTACCAAGACACTCTTCAAAAAATATGCACATTACAACAAAGAACATATTGGATACCAAAGAAATCAAGCAAATAATCTTTTGAACAACACAGCAGAACGTGATAGATTGATGAATGAAGTAAGCAACATGAATCCAGCGACAAGATTTATGCGCTACTATTTCGGACTTGGTAAAAAAGCAAGAGATGTAAGACAATTTAGAGATTATGTAATGACAACTCATGATCAATTGGAAAATTCAGATACCTTAGGTAAAAAAATGGAATGATTATTGAAAAAACCACAACTTACTGGACAAGAACAACAAGACTTAGAAAAATATATATCTGAAGGACTTGCACGTTTAGATAATCATAAAAAAACCGGTCAAAATTTCTTGGGATCCATTGACAAAGACGTCGCAGAAAAAGAATATCAAAACATCCAGAGGTTAGTTCTTACATGAGCTATGAGAATAGATCAAGATTTACCTACACTCAGATTAAATAACTATTATGACAATGAAATGGATCTTATAAATAATGGAACAGGTGATCCGACAAAACAAGGTGTAGACGAAATCGGATACCAAAAATCACGAAAGAGATTTAAACATCGTCAGACAGAAAAAGCATTGCTCGGTGCAGTCAAAGCATGAGGAGTAGCATTTGGATTATCGTATTTATTTACAAGTTTAGCAAGCAAAAAAGCATCTAGTCATACGGTAAGCGGAGATCAAAAAGTAGGAGATAACTTCCTCTTAGGTAAACATGAATTAGCAAGTGATAATAATGTATATACCCAATCCAAAACTTTTTTCTGAAATCCTAACGCAGCACATCAGACTATAACGTTCAATTATGGAGGATGAACTGATGCAACAAAAGTATTACCTGGACACTTAACGAACCTTGAATATCTCAATAAAGTAGTTGATTGAGAAAATCAAATCATGCAGATGGCAAATATCAGTGCAACAACAAAAGCTAATCTCATCAATCAAATACACAATAAACCTCGAGAACAAGTATGGGCACAAAAATGATTCGTCAATGATTATCTTCACTGAATGAGATGTATAGAAGGAATAGAACAAACAGCTAAAGCGTTGAATGATAGTGGAGCAAATGCGAGCAACATAACACTCAATGCAGTATATAACGGTTCAGTATATGATGTTGTAGGGACAACATACAAAAACGCAGCAGAAAGAATTGTACAATGAGCTTTGGATTATTCACATACAATAACAACGGCAGCACATACTATACCGATACCTATTCCTGGATATATGAACACCTTCAAAGAACCAGATAGATATGACGAGCAAGGAAACCACAGAAGAAACGAAGATGGAAGAAGAACAAGATCACCTGCTCCCGATGTCAGACCACAAACCGAAAACAAACCAACAAGAAGAAGATCAGGAGAAAGCGTAGAAGAAACACAATTTACCAACGCTAACAATTAATTTTATTGTTATAAAACACTACTATGGATACGATAGAAAACAAAGTTCAACAGCTCCAAGAGCTCTCAAGAAAGCAAAAAAAAATTAATGAATTTAAGCAAGATATTGCCAATATTTTGGGAAGCGCAGATATGAATGAAAAGAAGCAAATAGCAGAAAAAATGAGCACCATGAAATATGAAAGTATGGATCAAGCTAGAAACTTACAATTTATCGTACCTCATGTAGTCAAAGAGCTCTATGATCATGATGGACCCAAAGGAGAATTTATTATTCCAAAAAAAGAACCTGTAGTTACACCAGTACCAATAGTTATTGAACCGACACCAGTAATTAAGCCAGAACCAATCATTAAACCAACACCAATCATCAAGCCAAAACCAATTATTAAACCAGAGCCTAAAATAAAAGAAAAAAGTATATTAGAAAAAAAACAAGAACAAATAAAAGATCGACGAGAAAAAAGAAAACAAAAAAAAGACAATCCGGCTAAAATTAAACCTGAACCAATCATTAAACCAACACCGATCATCAAGCCAAAACCGATCATCAAGCCAGAACCAATTATTAAACCAGAAGCAAAAAAAATAGAAGAAAAAAAGGAAAAAGAAAAAAAAAGCATGAAAAAATCGACATTACTTAAAATAATAGCAAATGTTAAGG
>Ga0194052_1000150_pt1 | contig 48916 bp, 37 predicted proteins | sample SepL226m_MetaG_FD_160117 | JGI IMG/M metagenome (GOLD analysis project Ga0194052, IMG submission 160117) | Anoxic zone freshwater microbial communities from boreal shield lake in IISD Experimental Lakes Area, Ontario, Canada - Sep2016-L227-6m | ecosystem: Environmental > Aquatic > Freshwater >...
GCTGGTCTACGTTGCAGCCGCGCATCACGGCCACATAGTATGATAAAAGCTGGAGCGGAATGGTTGCCAGCAGCGGGATCAGCATCTCCTCGGTATCGGGGATCTCGATATAATGATCGGCCAGTTTTTTCACACTCTCATCGCCTTCGGTTATAATGGCGATGATATTTCCCTTGCGTGCCCTCACTTCCTCGATATTCGTGATTACTTTCTCATATATCCCGCGTTTCGGGGCAATGAACACCACCGGCATATTCTTGTCGATAAGGGCAATGGGGCCATGTTTCATTTCGGCGGCAGGATATCCTTCGGCATGGATATAGGAAATTTCTTTCAGTTTAAGCGCTCCTTCAAGTGCCACCGGAAAGTTATACCCCCGACCCAGGTACAGGGCATTCGTACGATCCTTGTATATCGTTGCAATATCCTTGATCCTGTTTGCCCGTTCAAGGATCTTTTCCACTTTTGATGGGATTATCCCAAGCTCAAGCCTGAGTTTATGAAGATGCGATTCGGGTACAGTACCTTTCTTTTCAGCCAGCAGAAGCCCTATCAGGGTCAACACCACAACCTGGGCTGTAAATGCTTTGGTTGACGCCACCCCGATCTCAGGTCCTGCATGGGTGTAAACTCCTGCATGGGTTGCACGTGCAATGGAAGACCCCACTACATTGCAGATCCCGAGCACGGTGGCACCTTTCGATTTGGCGAGTTCAATCGCCGCGAGGGTGTCGGCAGTTTCTCCCGACTGGGAGATGGCGATAATGATATCTTTTTCATTGATCACCGGGTTGCGGTAGCGGAATTCCGACGAATATTCGACCTCAACCGGTATCCTTGCAAGGTCTTCAATAATATATTCGCCTACCAGTCCTGCGTGCCAGGATGTGCCGCAGGCTGTAATAATGATACGCTCGGCATTCAATATCTTCGGGAGGTAATCACGGATGCCCCCAAGGGTCACCGTATCCTGGTCGAGGTGCAAACGGCCACGCATGGAATCCAGGATAGAACGGGGTTGTTCAAAGATCTCCTTCAGCATGAAATGCGGAAACCCGCTTTTCTCAATCGCCGTAAGGCTCATTTCAAGCTTCTGGATGTAGGGGGTCCTTTCCTGGTTGCGGATAGTCCTCATTTTCAACTCCTGGTGACGTTCAATGATCGCAATTTCCTCATCGTTCATGAAAACCACATTATTGGTGTATTCAATAATGGGAGTGGCGTCTGAGGCGACAAAAAATTCATCCACGCCTATACCTATGACCATCGGGCTGCCCTTGCGTGCTGCAATGATCTTATCGGGATGATCCTGAGAAAGGACAACAATGGCGTAAGCCCCGATAACCTGGGTCAGGGCTAAGCGTACGGCTTCTTCAACCTCAACATGTTCATTTTGCTGAATGTCTTCGATAAGGTGGATCAGTACCTCGGTGTCGGTATCGCTGGTAAATGTATATCCTCTTTGCTGAAGTTCCTTGCGGAGTACCAGGTAATTCTCAATGATGCCGTTATGGATTATCGACAGATGTTTGCTCTGGGAATAATGAGGGTGTGCATTAATCTGGTTAGGCTCGCCGTGCGTGGCCCAGCGGGTATGGGCCATGCCAATCGTCCCTTCGAGATTTTCGCCTTCAATAAATTTTTCAAGTTCAGAGACCTTACCCTTGCATTTCCATACCTTCAGCTCGCCATTCAAAAGGCAGAGACCTGCGCTGTCATATCCACGGTATTCAAGCCTGTGAAGGCCTTTGATAAGGATGGGATAAGCAGGTTTGGGGCCCACATATGCTACTATTCCGCACATAACAAAACCATTTTAATTTCAAAGGTAAGAAAAAAGAATTTTACACGATCAGTTAAGCAGGGTATAGGTTATCTGCAATCTGAACCTTGATGAATAGGACCCGGGCAACAGTGGGTTATAGCCATTGATCGTTACCCGGTTCATGAGAAGTGAACTGGAAGTCGGATCATTGACCTGTATATACAGTTCCCTGTTCTTGGAATAATACCCGTCGATGAGTTTTTGAATGTGGCGCGTAAGCCTGAAATAATAACTTCCTGTTGTTTTATTATACATTCCGCCAAAATAGCTGGAGCCTTCAGCCTCGTCTATGACTGAACCCATATACCCTGAACTGTCGCGGATCAGGATGATGGTCGGAGGCGGCCTCAGGGTAGTATCGGTGGAAGCGTTGTCAAACATAAGAAGGGCGTCATTGATTGCGATCTTCCTGTTCTTGGCGAAGTTCATGATATAAGGCATGCGGAATTTGATCCTGGTTCCTCCAAAACCCTGTAAATACAGCATGTTCTGGCCAAGGAGGGTATCATGGTTCACCATCTGCTGTTTGAGATTCTGATCGGCATCCACATAATTATTATGATCGATATGGAGCAGCCTGGCGCAACCGGCATTCAGAAGGAATGAATAGCTAAGCGAATCGGCCGACTGGTTATGAAAGAACAGGATCATCTTGGACAGGCTTTCCGAAATATTGAACTTCAGGTAAGCCCCTCCGTAGTTCACAGGCTGGGTTTCAATGTAAAGGCCTTTCATAAACAGGTTAAACATTGCATTGGTCGAATACACCGAGGTAGGGCCATATAACAATTTATTTGCAAAATAATTGGTGTACTTGCTGAGGTTGATCCTGATATGGGCCGAATACATGGTTCCCCCGACTTTCACACTGTCTTTAGGGCTTGGCTTGAAAGTGAGTTCCGACAGCAGGTTTGGATATACCTGCATCTTCCTGTTCGAATAATATGCCGAGTCGATATGGAGATCTTCAGCCACTTCATAAACCCTGATCCTTTGCTGTGTTGTTGTATCACCGTAATAACCTGAATAATAAAGCATCAGGATCAGCGAGTCAACAGCAGGGGCCGTTCCAAAACTAACGGAGGAGGAAGATGGCTGCAACTGGGTGTAAAGGCTTATTGTTGAATTGCCAAATACAGGATCGGCCAGGCTGCCTAAAGACAATTCGGCGCAGTTGCTGGTATACACTGAATCGACCCTTTGGGTGTATGCAATTACAGTACAGGTATCGGTAGTGCTGATCCTGAGAGTATCGCCCGGTGGAAGGAGGTCAAGCCCAACCTCGTAAGGATCTTTTTTACACGAAAAAAGAACCAGGATAATCAGAAATGATACGCCGAGTGATGAAAGAAAAAAGCGAAGTTTTGAGTTCAAGGCAGTTAAGGATCTTGTGGTTAATCAACTGAAACAGGCTCAGCGACAAGGATCTCGTCATAGAATTCGGAAAATGCATCAATATACCTGTCCATCGGCTGGAATTCAAGGAATGGCTTATCTGTGTTTTTCAGGTAATCCACAACTTCAGGGTTAACAGACGGGGAACCGATAATAACGCCATCGGAGAAATCTATCGCTGACTTCATTAGATTAACGAAGTTTGCCGTTTTATAGTGTTTGAGGTCTTTGGCATTTATTCCGTCAAGTTTAACTTTTTCAGAAAAATTCTTATTCATGCTGTCGGTGAAATCGTCATCATACAGCGAAATAATTATCCTGGTATCTGTGAAAAGAGGATTGTCGGGATATGCTTTCTTGATATAAAGCGGAACAAGGCTTGTCATCCATCCGTGACAGTGGATGATATCGGGGCCCCATCCCAGTTTTTTAACTGTTTCGATTACACCCCTTGAATAAAAGATCGCCCTTTCGTCATTATCGGTAAAGAACTTATTGTTTTTGTCGTAGAAAGTATGTTTTCTCTGGAAATAATCTTCATTATCGATAAAATAGATCTGCATCCTGGCCTGCTGGATTGAGGCTACTTTAATAATCAGCGGATGATCCGTATCGTCGATAATCAGGTTCATCCCTGATAAGCGGATGACTTCATGAAGCTGGTTGCGCCTTTCGTTGATATTCCCGTAACGGGGCATGAATGTGCGGATTTCCCTCCCCTTCTCCTGGATACCTTGCGGAAGATAACGCCCGATCATACCCATGTGACTGTCTTTAAGATATGGCGTGATTTCCTGTGTAACAAAAAGAACTTTTGTTTTTTCCATGTTTTCCTTTGATTTTTTATCCTGATTCAAAACCGGCTGCAAAGATACTAAAAATTTTTCAGATAATTTCCAAGCGTTTCATCTAAAATAATGATTCCTATTGAATTAAATATTTTTTTTCGGATTCCATATCACTTTCAGGTTCAAGGCGGATTAAGTAGAAAAAGAAAGGGGGATTTGTGGATTCGAGTTAAAATTGGAGCAATTGTGTTCTGGTAATTATTATAAAACGGGATAATGGCCTCCCCGTATTAAGTCAAGGCCGGCGGATCTGCTCCCCGCATCAGGAGCCTGGAAATTAAAACCTTAAATCAATGAAAAAAATTGTTACCATATGCGTTTTAAGCATTTTTATGTTATCCGGAGCCATTCAGGCCGGGAAGAATAATGCTGTAACTTATAACCCTGGTCCCTCACCTTCTTTTTCGGTCTGGGTAAAATTCATTATTACGTTCCATCGTCCCAAGACCCAATGTAAAACAGGGTTTGGGATCTGCTTCGACATAGAATTCGGAACCGATAAGCCTGCAGGATCAGGCCCGGGCTATTGCCCTGTACAGGCAAGAATCTCTGATTCCCAGCAGCTTGAACTTATGGTTTCAGAGGCAGACCTTCAGAAGTATGAAAATGGATCCACGCTCCCTTATTTCAAGAAAGGATCAGTGACATTTGAAGATCCCTACACCTTTTCAGAGCCCGTAGCAAGGCTCCTTGGCGTTGCAGGCCCTGTCACAATCAAACCCGGAACATACAGGGTGGCATATGATGCCCTGGCCGGGACATATACCGTTGATTTCCCATTATAATCAGGTCTTTGATTACAGGAATCATGTCCCAATATTTTAAAATTAAGGATCCGGCTGAAAAGTCCGGCTTTCTCAGCCGGGCCCTTTTTATATGAAAAACATGAAAAAGCTGCTTATTCTCACTGCTGCGATAATGATGGTGCTGGCTGCCTGTAAATCGGCAATGATGAGGCAATATACTGTTGGAAGCCCGAAGATAGAAACCATCGAATCGGTCAGAAACGACCTGAAAAAATACAAGCCTGATTTTGAGGATTACCTCTGTGTTTTCAGGGATTCTGCAGCCCTGGTTGACTGGTTTAAGAACAAAAACCTGCCGGGGAGATCACAATTTTACAACTCCGGCGGTTACAGGATCATTACCCAGGATTCGACATTCTGCTCGGGAGTTGAAACGGATTTTGCCGGCAACCTGAAAATCAACCAGGTGTATGGCATTGATTCACTTACAACCTTCAACAGGCTGAAAAAAGACATACTGCAGGTTGGAGAGAAAGCTGACCTTGATCCTTCAAATTATTCTTTTACCTGTGTGATATTATGGGCAAGATTTATGGGAAAGCTTAATACCTCGAGCTTCGCGATTGCCGCATCGGCCCTGGAATCCCGGCCGGCAAAAACCGGGAAGGTCAATGTATTGCTTGTCAATATTGATATCCTTGATTTCTGGAATACATCAGGCAATATGATTAAAACCGAGATCAAAACACGCTGATAAGATAAATTCATGTTGAAAAAATCAGGGTATGAAAGCAGGAAGGGAGCGGCTCATGCTTGGGTCGATAATGATATGCTTCCTCGCGACCGGCCTGGCGGCCCAGGACTTTTGCTGGGACGATTCCGTTAAATCCCTTGTCTTCAGGCCGGTAATCCAGAAAATTCAACCCAGGCTCAAGCTTAGCAATGAACTCTCCTACAGCATATCGGTTTCAGGGTATTCCTGCTTTAATGGAACGGGGAATAAGACCGCCGGGCAAATGGCCTTCCTCCATAGCCTGAAATACAGGTTCGGGATCTCATCCAGGAGGTTCCACCTTACGAATGACCTGGTCCACACGCTTGGGCTGGTATATTATTTCGACAGCATCAGTAAATTTCAGACCGATGAAAATACCCTGACTACAAGGATGAGTTGCGAGGTGGTAAAACGTATCCAATTTTCAGTTTCCTCCATCCTTACAACCAGGATATTTGATTCATGGGATGTTTCCCAGTCCCCCGGGGGAGGCCCGCTTATCAAAACCATCAACTCATCCTTTCTCACTCCACTGGTTTGTAATTTTTCGGGAGGATTTGGAATAAATCTGATGCCGGCCGGCATGCTTGATATCGGGATCAGTTCAGCTAAACTTACTTACATCCGCGACCGGGGCATCTTTGATAAAACCGGGTTGGATTTATTTTACGGAGTTGAGAAAGGCCATACCAGCTCCCTTGAATACGGAATGAGCCTGCACCTGATCATCGACTGGCTTATCATGAAGAAGGTCCAGTGGAACTGCGACCTCCTGCTGTTCAAGGGTGAGAAAGCCGCAGCCGATATGACCTTTAAAAACCTGTTTGCATACAGGATCAACCGCTTTCTTAAGACCAGTCTGCAAACCAGGTTATTTTACAATGAAGATGCGAGCCCGGGAATAAGGATGGAAAACCTGCTTTCATTCGGGTTTGATTTTCACCTGTGATAAATTTCACAGCCGATGGTCCCGCAAAAAAAAATGTGTAATTTTGCAACCTCGTTTAACTCAAAACACTCTGATGATGAACATGCTTTTTTCATCACATCCGGCTCATTCAGCACATCCATCACGATCCTCGGGATTTTCCACACGAACTTACCAGACCTATGTATAAAATCGACAAGCATCCTATTCTCGATATCCCTGAATCCAGGCCAGCGACCTTCCTGTTCGAAGGCAAAGAAGTTACAGGCGAAAACGGATTCACTATTGCGGCCGCCCTCCATCAGGCTGGCCACCCGGTTCACAGTCACAGCCTGAAAAACCGCGAAAGAAGCCTTGAATGCGGCATCGGAAAATGCGGAGCCTGCGAGATGCTGGTCGACGGGCAGATAAAACGCATTTGCATTACCAGGGTTGATGGGGTGAAGGAAGTAAGGGAGATCCCTGCAAATTATGAGCCCAGCCCGGTGGAAGTAAAAAAAGACGAACGCATTAAAGTATTCAAGACTTCTGTTGTCATTGTAGGCTCAGGCCCGGCCGGGCTTGCAGCCCGTGAAGAGCTGAACAATCACAGGGTCGATTGCATTGTAATAGATAATAACGATAAGATTGGCGGACAGTTCCTGATGCAGACCCACCAGTTCTTTTTCTTTGAAAAGGAAAAGAAATTCGGGGGGATGCGCGGTTTCGACATTGCAAAAACTCTTGCGGGAGAAAGCCATGAAGGGATATTTCTCAATTCAACCGTATGGGATATCCTGGAAGGAGGCCGGCTTGCAGTCAAGAATATTCTTACCGACGAGATCTACTTTGTTGACAGTGAGTTCCTGGTTGTGGCATCCGGGGCGGTGCCGTTCATGCCGACGTTTGAGAATGACGATCTTCCCGGTGTGTTTACCGCGGCCGTGGTTCAGAAAATGATGAATAACGAATTCACGCTGCTTGGTAAAAATGTACTTACGGTAGGAGCAGGAAATATCGGCTACCTGACTTCTTACCAGCTTATGCAGGCCGGTGCAAAGGTAAAAGCAATCATCGAGGCCATGCCTTTTGAAGGTGGGTTCCCTGTGCAGGCCAACAGGGTAAGAAGGCTTGGGATCCCGGTACTGACATCGCATATCCTGCTGAAAGCCATTCCTAACGGGAATCACGACGGGATAGTTGGCGCGGTGGTGGCCGAATGTAAAAATTTCAAACCCGTTCCCGGTACTGAAAAACTTATAGACGGCATTGACGCCATCAACATCTGCACAGGCCTGGTATGTGATGACCAGCTCCTGATCAAGGGTAATGAAGTCTTTGGCAGGAAGTGTTTCGGGGCTGGGGATGCAATACGAATAGGGGAAGGCACGAGCGCAGTACTTCGCGGCAGGCAGGTTGCATACGAAATACTCCAGGAGATGGGTGAGAGGTACGATTATGATGCTTTTCTTTCCCTGTCAAAGGAATATATAGATTCGCAGCAGCATCCCGTCAGGGTGATCGCTGAGCCGGTTACGCCCGCCGTTGAAAGGATGAACGAAAAAGGCTTTGTGCTTATTGACTGCCTGTATGGGTTCGCCTGTAATCCCTGCGCATTTGCATGCCCTAACGGGGCCATCACCAAGTCATCCACCAGCACAGTGCCGGAAATTGATTTTGACAAATGTACCGGTTGCATGGATTGTGTTTACCAATGTCCCGGTCTTGCCATTTTTGGATATAACTTCAAAAAAGACTGGCTTTTCCTTCCCATCGAATATGAAGCTCAGGAGAAATCGGAATGCTTCCTGGTAGATAATAACGGCGACAAACTCGGGCAGGGGATCGTTGAGAAGATCCTGCGCAAACCGAATAAAACAAACATTGCCCGCGTGAAGGCAACAGACATCCATGGCGGGGACCTTGTGAAGGTGAGGGGATTCATTGTTAAGCCCGATTACCCCGACCCGATTAAGTTCAAACCATACAAGCTTGAATCGGAGGAACCCACCTACGTTTGCCATTGCGATGATGTGACCCTGGGCGAGATCATGGAGGTGATAGGCGACAGGAAGTTTATTTCGGTGGATGAGGTTAAACACACAACCCGCCTTGGGATGGGTGCATGTCGCGGAAAGCGTTGCATCAAGCGCCTGAAGACCCGGCTGGCCGGAACCGGGATCAGCATAGTGGGGGAACCCACACCACGTGGTCCGCTCTCGAACCAGGTCTCGATGGGAGAGCTTTATCCGAGGAATGCACACGAACAGGTCATAACTGAGATCAACGGCAAGAAAACAAGAAGAATAAAGGTCCGTTCACTGGTTGCCGGAGGCGGCATCGGGGGCAGCTCTTTATTCAGGTACCTGGGTGAGGCCGGACTGGAACCGGTATTGCTGAATTACGGGCGGGGTGCTTCATGGCGGAACATTGCCGGTGGCCGTCCGAATTTTTCGGTGCCTGAATTAAGCGATATCGCCAACCATAACCTTGAAATATTCAAAGAGCTGCAGGCCATCCATAACATCGATTTCAGGGCCATATTGTATGTGACCTTTGCCCATGATGAACAGATGTACCGTGCCCTGGAGGCATCCATGGCCTGGTCCGATGCATACATGGTCGGGCCCGGAGATTTTCTGAGGGAAATTTCCCCGAGGATGAATCCTTCCATAACCAATTATTCAGCGGCCCTGGTCACAAGAAATTGCTGGCAGGCTACCCCGGGAAGGGTCATAGACCTCATCCGCAGGATAGGTATTGAAAAGGGAGGCAAGGTGGAAGAAGATTGCCGCCTTGTGGATGTGAACCGTGAAAACGGACATTACAAGGTCCTTGTGATAAACCATCAGAAAGAATATGTTGAATATGAGACTGAGGTCTTTATCAATGCATTGGGGCCCGAAGGTGGAAAATTCGCCAAAACCCTTGGTTTTGACACAGGCCTTTATTCGGTAAAACACCAGGCATTCATTACCCGCCGCCTTCCAATGCTGGGGAATAACGGCAGCCCACTTCCTATGCTGATCGACCGGAGGAGATACAAGGGGTTTTCGGCAGTCTACGGGCAGCAGCTGGGCGAAACCGGGCAGATCATCGGCTGTGCTTCCCCTGCAGTCGACGCTCAGGAAGCCGAAAAGAATATAAAAGTCAATACGGAAGATTTTATTGAAATTGCTTCAGAAGTATTTACAAACTGGATACCCGAGCTCTCTTCAGTTGGGTTCCAGGCAATTTGGGCAGGATACTATGTGGAGCCAAGGATGGTGATCGACCCCGAACTGGGATTATTCCTGGGACTGAGGGGCCAGGGCTTTATGCTCGGGCAGTACCTTGCGAAAATGTATGTCGACAAATTGCAGGGCAAACCCACACCTTCATATTTTGAGAGGTTGAAACTCAGCGGGGACGGCATGCCGGAGAAGGCGTTTAAGTAGTGAAATTCAATCATCCTCTCACAAACAAGGCTTTGATAATATGTGAGGCCATTTTGGGGTTTTCCTTGAGCCGGCGTGTGGAATAACCAAACCATTCTTTCCCGAAGGGGACATAAACCCTCATGGCATGGCCTTTTTCGACAATATTTTTCCTGAGGTCGGGAGTTACACCGTAAAGCATCTGGAATTCGTATGCTTGTTTGGGCACTTTGTATTTTTCTATCAGTTTGTATGCTCCTTCAACGAGCGGCTTGTCATGGGTGGCTATGCCGGGATAATAACCGTTTGAAAACATGAACTCCAGGTCCTCCAGGTAATGATGGTTGATTTCCTGGTACTTCTTATAGGCAATAGCTTCAGGTTCAACATAGATGCCCTTGCAAAGCCTGAAATTCAGAGGCACTTCAACGGAATGAAGATCCTTCATTTCTTCCAGGTCCTGCAGCGTGCGTTTCATATAAGCTTGTAAAACCAATCCCACGTTCCCGGGAAATTCCTTCTTCAGTTTTCTGAATAGCTCGATCTCAAGGCCGGTACAGGGTGAATCTTCCATGTCGATCCTCACAAAATTGTTAAAAGAAGCGGCATATGCAACGATCTCCCTGATGTGCTTATAACAGAGTTCCTTGTCGAGGAGCAAACCAAAACTGGTAGGTTTCAGGGAATAATTCCCGTCTATGTTTTCTTTTTCAACTCTTTCGATAATTGACAGGTAGGCTTTTTTATTTTCAGCTGCCTGTTCGAGATTTGTTATAAACTCTCCCAGCAGATCTATGGTGATCCTGATTCCACCGGAATTGAGGTCCCTGCTCACTTTAATGGCATCATCAATGGTCTCGCCCGCAATGTATTTTTTTGAAAAAACCCATACAAGTTTCTTCGGCATAAAAGGGATCATCCAGGTAATAATCTTATTGAACATACGGCTGAATTTTATGGTCTTATATGTGCAAATACAAATATATCACTAATTACAGGTTTGGTAGTCACCAAATTAATTTTTAATTTTGCAGGCTTTTTCAAAGGAAGTGGAGAAGATGGAAAAATATCAGATCCAGTTCAGTGGATTGAAACCTGGGACATATAGTTTTGATTTCGATCTGGATCAATCGTTCTTTGATCATTACCGGTTTGATGATGTCACAGGAAGCAAAGTGATTGTGCATATTGATATGGAGAAGGAAGACCGTATGATCGTTTTCCGTTTCGATATCCGCGGAAGTGTCGATGTGTTCTGTGACCGTTGCGGGGATCCGCTTACAGTGAAGATTGAAGGTCAGCAAAGCCTGGTTGTCAAGCTTAGTGACCATAATGAAGAAGAAAGCGAAGATGTCCAGATCGTAAAGGAATCGGAGAGCAGGTTTGACCTGAGCCAGTTCATTTATGAATATGTAAGTCTTATGCTTCCGGTATACCGTGTTCACGGGGTTGACAGCAAGGGTAAAACCCTGTGCGACCCTGACATTTTGAAGAGACTTGAAGAGTTAAAGGAATCGCATGCTCCTGACCCGCGATGGGAGGTTCTGAATAAGCTCAGGGAAAAAATATAGTGTTATTAATATTATTAAATCTAATTTTGTATGCCACATCCGAAACGAAAAATTTCCAATCAGCGCAGGGATAAAAGACGTACTCATGATAAAGCTGAAAGTCCTACCTTTGCTCTCTGCTCTAATTGCGGTGCACCGGTTCTTTATCACAGGGTATGTCCTGAATGCGGTTACTACCGCGGGAAGCAGACTATTGAAAAGTCGGCTGCTGAATAATCCTGTCATGCAGGGTCATTCACCGATTAATTATTCAGTCGTTTAACCTAATTCTGACTAATGAAGATCGGCTTAGATGTATTGGGAGGTGATTTTGCACCAAATGCCACTATGCACGGTGCAATTATGGCTCTTAAGGAGTTGCCTTCCACCGACAAGATTGTTTTAATTGGGGACAAGGATCATATCCTTACCTTTTTAAAAGAAGAAAATGTAAGTCCGGCGATGTTTGAGATCGTGGATGCTCCTGATCTTATTGAGATGGATGAAAGCCCCACCAAAGCTCTTGTCAACAAGCCGAATTCAAGCATTTCGACCGGTTTCCGCATGCTGAAACATGAAGAGATCCAGTCCTTTGCCAGTGCCGGCAGCAGCGGGGCAATGCTTGTTGGTGCGATATACAGTGTTGGTAATATTCAGGGAATTATCCGCCCGAGTTCCCCTGCATATATAGCGAAGGAAAATGGCGGGATGTCGATTCTCATCGATGTGGGAACCAATCCTGATGCCAAACCCGACGTTATGTACCAGTTCGGTTTGCTCGGATCCTTGTTTGCCGAGCACGTGTATCACGTTAAGATCCCCAGGGTAGGCCTTCTGAACATCGGATCCGAAGAAAAAAAAGGAAGCCTTACAACCCAGTCGGCCTTCCAGCTGATGAAAGATTCAAAAGATTTTAATTTCATTGGAAACGTTGAGGGCCGGGAGTTATTCAGGGACAATGTGGATGTTATTGTATGCGACGGTTTCGTCGGCAACATTGTGCTTAAACAGGTTGAAGCCATGTACCGCGTGCTTGTAAAGCGAGGTATCAAAGATTCTTATCTCGACCGTTTCAATTATGAGATTTATGGAGGTACCCCTATCCTGGGAGTCAACGGGAATGTCATCGTGGGCCATGGTATCTCAAACAGTACTGCAATAAAAAACATGATCCTTCTTTCAAGGGAGATCATTGAGGCCAATCTTCCATCCAGGATCAAGCATGCCCTGGAGCAGTACACTATCAACAATATTTAACATTTTTTTCATGACCAGAATCAGAGCGGCAATTACTGGGATTCAAGGCTGGGTCCCGCCTTATATTCTTACAAATAAGGAACTGGAAGCCATGGTGGATACTTCCGACGAATGGATTATGAGCCGTACCGGAATCAAAGAACGTCACATCCTCAAGGGCGAAGGCCTGGGCACTTCCGACATGGCCGCTGAAGCTGTAAAAGCGTTACTTGAGAAAACCGGGACCAGGCCCGATGAGATCGGTATGGTAATCTGTGCTACGGTTACCCCGGATATGATTTTCCCTGCAACTGCAAATATCGTCTGTGACAAGACCGGGATCAAAAATGCTTTTGGGTTCGACATGAACGCTGCCTGTTCAGGCCTTTTATATGCCCTTGTTACCGCATCCAAATACGTTGAAACAGGCACAGTGAAAAAAGCAATAGTGATAGGTGCCGATAAGATGTCGTCAATCACCGATTATACAAGTCGTGAGACCTGCGTATTATTCGGGGATGCAGCGGGGGCTATTTTGCTGGAACCAACCACTGAAGAAATAGGTATCATGGATTCTATAATGCATTCGGATGGCTCGGGCCGTTTCTACCTGCATATGAAGGCCGGAGGTTCTGTAAAACCCCCATCCTACGAAACCATTGATGCCAAAGAACATTTCGTTTTCCAGGAAGGCCAGCCGGTTTTCAAGTTTGCAGTGACCAAAATGGCGGATGTTGCAGCAGAGATCATGGCCAGGAACAACCTGAAGTCTGAAGACATATCATACCTTGTGCCCCACCAGGCAAACCTTCGCATCATCGATGCAACCGCCAGGCGCATGGGGGTAGGCACAGAACAGGTAATGATCAACATCGAGCGTTACGGGAATACCACAGGCGGAACGATACCCTTATGCCTCTGGGAATGGGAAAACAGGCTGAAAAAAGGCGACAATATTATACTTGCTGCATTCGGAGGAGGCTTCACCTGGGGAAGTATCTGGCTGAAATGGGCGTATTAAAAGATAGCGGGATAATGCGATAGCGGGATTATCATCACGCCATCACGCCCTTCAAGTTTCTTATGGTTTTTCCCCCAGCAGAGTTTCTATAAACTTGCTTGTTTCATCGCAGAATTCGGTGTAATGCTGCCCGGTTCCCGGGCCTGAAAATCCTGTTTCAACTTTCCGGATCGCACCTTTCCTGTCAATAAACAAAGTAGTTGGGTAGGCCATGCGGCCCTCAAGGTTAAATAACACAGATTGAAGGGATTCACGGCCTCTTGGCCCTGCATAAACGAAGGTATAACCGGCACCCGTCTGGCCAATAAAGCGTTCCATCCCGGGTTTTGAAATTTCCAGGGTCTTATCTTCAAAACACAGAGCGACTATCTCAAGGCCTTTTTCCCTGTAATTCGAGTATATATCCCTGTAAAAGATAGTTTCATCAAGGCAATTTGGGCACCAGGTTCCAATAGCCATCACAATTATAACCTTGTCTTTGAATTTAGGGTCGTCAAGCGCGACTTTATCCCCGTTGATGTCTGGCAAATCAAAATAAAAAGGGCGGGCACCGGGTTTTACTTTAACCAGTTCATCCATCCCCGGAAGCTTGATGGATTCATTCCTTTCGGCAGTCCAGATGCTTTTCCATTTTGGGCTCCCCATAAAACGGCCATTCTCCAATTTCCCCTGAGGTGAGACATCGGCCGTGAGAATCAAAGTGTGAGCCCCGTCAATTGCCGAGATCATGAATTTGTTCCCTGAAACTTTCCCCTCCAGGTAACGGTAGTCGCCCCCGGAATTCAGGATCGTTCCTGTGATTCGGTTGCTGTCCTGCATGAATTCACCAACCATGATCGTGGAATCAGGGGTGTTGGCATTTTCGGTGATCTTCCATCGTCCGCTAAGGTTTGCAGAGGCCGGCTTATTGGCCCATGGGAAACGGTCGGTCACACCCGGAACAGCATAAAATGCATACCAGATGCCGGCTTCCTTCCCTTTCGGATAATATCTGCCGATAAGGGAATCATGCCTGATGATTGCAATTATCTCGGAAGTAAAAACAGGAAATTTCATAAATACCGTATCACCCGAAAGAGCCAGTTCATTGATCATAATGACCTCGCCTGCATTGGAAACCTGCATGACCTTTTGTCCGTCGGGTGTCAGGGCATAGATCATATTGAAGGGAAGGTCCATTTCGGGTTCCGCACTGTCGATCCGTATTACTCCCAGGTAGGGCCCCTGTTTCAGGATATTATGACGGATGCAGCCCCCTGAGAGCATTATGATCAGTGACAGAAGACAAATAAATTTTTTCATAAAGGATTTCCTATCTGTTATAAATTCCCTCCAATCTGGAGCTGAATCCGTAACCGGGAAATTACCCGGGGTTCATACCAATGACCTATTCCCTCACAAAGTGAGGCATGTCAAAAGGAATTTCCAGGGATAATTCAACCAGCCCCCTCAACTCCCCATCCACGATCCATGGTGTTTGGTATATCAACTTTTTCTTCCCTTTTTTTTCTATTGTATACACATTTTTAACCTTCTCATCCATGATCCTGCCGATGATCTTTTTTGAATTCTCGTTATGGCAGCCCATGAGGTCGCGGCCCAGAAGGGAAAGCTCTCCGGGCTTTACGAATGTGCGCTCTGCCATTGAATTTGCATAGATCACTTTTCCGCCAAGGTCTGTAACTATAACCGATCCATCCAGTTTTTCAATCCATTCTTCCATTGTGTCATCAATTAGATATGCATTTATTGTTACGGTTGCCTGCAGGTTTCAATTGCAAGTGGTTTACCATTTCTCCCAATGAATCCTTTCAGGCTTAAATTTATCCTTGGGGAGATCCTCTCCCGAAGGGTAGCCAAGGGGTATTATGGAGAACGGGCTGATATGTGCGGGAAGGCCAAGGATATTTCGAACATGAGCACTGCGGTCTTCATAGGGGAATAAGGCGCTCCACACCGCACCCAGTCCCATGGCAGAAGCCTGAAGAAGGATGTTTTGAGATGCTGCTGCAGCATCCTGGTACCAGAGGTCAGTGGCCCCAGCCTGCAGTTCAATTGTTGAATCACCGCAAACTACGATAGCGGCACCTGCTGTATAAAGCATTTTGGTGTACGGAAGGCCTTCGGCCAGGGAATCCATAATGGGACGCTCAGTAATGGCTATAAAGGCCCATGGCTGGCGGTTCCTTGCAGATGGTGCTGCCATTGCGGCTTTCAGCAAAGTCATCAGCAAAGAGGGGTCAGGCACCTGAGCTGTAAAATTCCTGACGCTTCTGCGCTTGAGAATGGTTTCCAATACGATCGCGGAAGAACCTTGCATAATGCAGAAAAATTACTCAAAAATAGAAAATACTTTAACACCATAACATGCATTTCATAATTTCACCGGGGGCTGTTTATAAAATTGTCTGCCGGAGAGCAGGGGATTAGCTAAAAGGAGCGATATTCACAGGCTTATTTTTCGGAAATGGAGAACTCAAATTATAAAATACTGGCTGTTGATGATAATCCCAAGAACCTTAAGGTACTGGCTGCTTTGCTTTCACCCCAGCACTACCAGGTTGATTATGCGTTCAGCGGCAAGGAGGCGATAAACATACTGGAAGTTGAAAGTTACGACCTCATCCTGCTTGACATTATGATGCCCGAAATGGATGGTTACGAGACCTGTGTCAGGATTAAAAGTATGTCGAAACACAGCCTGGTTCCCGTGATCTTTCTGACAGCCAAGACCGACACGGCCAGTCTTAACAAAGCGTTTACCAGCGGAGGGGTGGATTACCTCACAAAACCTTTCTCTCCTGACGAACTGCTTGCCAGGGTGAGGACGCACCTGGAACTTAAATCAAGCCGCCAGCAGTTGCTGGAGGTTAATTCATGGCTGGAACAGAAAGTGGAAGAACGCACCGAGGATTTAAGATCGGCTCACGAGGAACTGGAAAAGGCATACAGCAGCTTAAAATCCCTTGATAAAGCCAAGACCGATTTCCTTCACATGATCAACCACGAGCTGCGCACACCCTTGAATGCGATCCTTGGTTTTACAAATATACTGCAGGATGAAGTGGAATCTCCGGAAGTAAAGGAGCACGTTGAGTTTATTTTTTATTCTTCGATGCGGCTTGAGAAATTCCTTGCCGTTGTGCTGCAGCTTACCGAATTAATTGCCAGGGAGAAACCGCTCCAGAAAAAACCCGCCTCGCTGGGAAGAATACTGGAGTTTTGTCTCAATGATTATGTCTTGCAAACAGGCAAAAAAGGCATAAATACCCTTCTTGATCCCCTGCTTACCGAAGCCATGGTTGAAGGGAATGAGAAGCTGATCAGGAGCTGTTTCCAGGGGGTGGTCGAGAATGCGGTGGAATATTCACCCGAAGGCGGAGAGATCAGGATCAGGCTGATCGAAGAAAACGGGTATAAAGGCTGTGAGATTACCGACCAGGGACCCGGTTTCAGCGAGCAGGCCCTGAAAAACCTGTTTTCCCTTTTCGGGCTTGGGGGCGAACACATTGACGAAAATGTAGGGCTTGATCTCTGCCTTGCCAAGATGGCTATGGACGCTCACGGCGGTAAAGTCGAAGTGAGAAACAATCCCGGTTCCGGGGCTTCGGTAAAACTGCTTTTCCCGGGATAACCTGGATTGCTGGATAGCTGGAGGACTGGATAACTGGATCACTGGATTGCTGGATCACTGGATATCCAGTAATCAAGTCATCGGAGCGAAGTGCCATGTCCAGTTATCGGCGCGCAGCGCCTTATCCAGTTATCCCTAATCCTCTATCATTTCTCCTGCTTTTTTATCACGATTTCCCCAAAAAAACGTACCTTTGCACACTTTTTTTAAAGGATGAAAACAAAATACGCTGAACACCGGAACCTGGACCTGACAAGAATCGGGAGAGAAATCCAGTCATATTGGAAAGAACATAATACGTTTGAAAAAAGCCTGGAACTTACCAGGGGCAGGACCCCTTATATTTTTTACGAAGGGCCCCCTTCGGCCAATGGCATTCCCGGGATACACCATGTTATGGCCCGCACCATCAAGGATATCTTCTGCAGGTACAAGACCATGAAAGGTTTCTATGTCAGCCGTAAAGCAGGCTGGGATACACACGGCCTTCCCATTGAGATAGGCGTTGAAAAAAAACTGGGAATAACCAAAGAAGACATCGGCAGGAAAATATCCATTGAAGATTACAATAAAGAATGCCGCAACGAGGTGATGAAATACAAAGACCTCTGGGATGAACTTACGGTACAGATGGGCTATTGGCTGAATCTCGATGATCCATATATAACCTACGAAAATAAATACATTGAATCGGTATGGTACCTCCTGAGTAAACTTTATGAAAAGGGGCTGCTTTACAAGGGGTACACCATACAACCATACTCCCCTGCTGCCGGAACCGGCCTGAGCACCCATGAACTTAATCAGCCCGGGGCCTATAAAACCGTCAAAGACAACACCGTGGTTGCCCAGTTTAAAGTCATACAGGACGAAAAATCGGAGTTCCTTTTCAGGGATCTTTTTGGTGATGTATATTTCCTGGCATGGACTACCACTCCCTGGACACTTCCATCGAATACCGGCCTGGCCGTGGGGAAGGATATCACATACCTGCTTATAAGGACATATAATCCATATACTTTCCGTGAACAAACGGTGATCATGGCGAAGGATCTTCTTCACCAGTACCTTCCCGAAAAAAATGCCCAGCTTGAACTGGATGAATACCATGAAGGCCAGAAGAACATACCCTACAGGGTTGTTGCCGAATATAAGGGCGCTGATTTCGAAAACCTGCGCTATGAGCAGCTGCTTCCTTATGCCCGGCCAGAGGAAGGGGATCCTTTCAGGGTTGTCATCGGGGATTTTGTCACTACCCAGGACGGTACAGGCATTGTGCACATCGCGCCAAGTTTCGGGGCTGACGATTTCAGGGTTGGAAGACAGTATGGCCTGGGATCTCTTACCCTTGTCGACAAACAGGGAAGGTTCACTGAACAGATGGGCGAGTTTGCCGGCCGTTATGTAAAAGTCGAATATGATGATGACTGTTCAAATAAGGAATGCCCGCCTGTCGACATCGACATTATTGTCAAGCTAAAGCATGAGAACAAGGCTTTCAAATCTGAGAAGTACGAGCATTCATACCCGCATTGCTGGCGTACCGATAAGCCTGTGCTTTACTATCCGCTTGATTCATGGTTTATCCGCACTACTGCGTATAAGGATAAGATGATCAGCCTCAATAAAACGATCAACTGGAAACCCGAATCAACAGGCACAGGAAGATTCGGGAACTGGCTGGAAAACCTTGTCGACTGGAATCTCAGCCGTTCAAGGTTCTGGGGAACCCCGCTTCCTATCTGGAGAACCGAAGACGGTAAAACGGAAATCTGCATTGGCTCGGTAAATCAACTCAGGAAAGAAATTGAGAAGGCGGTGAATGCCGGTATAATGAAGACCAATCCCCTGGCTTCATATAAGGAAGGCGACCTGGCCGACTCAAATTATCAGACATTCGACCTCCATCGCCCCTTTGTGGATGATATTATCCTGGTAAGCGATGACGGGCGCCCCATGAACCGGGAGACCGATCTTATCGACGTATGGTTCGACTCAGGGGCAATGCCTTATGCACAATATCATTATCCTTTTGATTCAAGCCGCAGCCTGGAAAGCTTTTTCCCGGCCGATTTTATTGCCGAAGGTGTTGACCAGACCCGTGGCTGGTTTTTTACCCTCCACGCCATCACGGTGATGCTGTTTGATTCGGTTGCTTATAAGACCTGCGTCTCCAATGGCCTAGTGCTTGATAAGGCCGGGAATAAAATGTCGAAACGCCTTGGGAATGCGGTGGATCCTTTTGAGACACTTAGTAAATTCGGTCCTGATGCAACCCGATGGTACCTGATCACCAACTCCCAGCCCTGGGATAACCTGAAATTTGACATTGAAGGCATTACCGAAACACAGCGTAAATTCTTCGGAACCCTTTACAATACCTATACCTTCTTTGCGCTCTATGCCAACATTGATGGTTTTTGCTATTCCGACGACGAGATCCCTCTGAATGAACGGCCTGAAATTGACCGGTGGATACTGTCGGAATTAAATTCACTGATCCGTTTTGTCGATGAAAGTTACACTGAATATGAACCTACAAGGGCAGGCCGTGCAATTTCCGATTTTGTTGATGAACACCTGAGCAACTGGTATGTTCGCTTATGCAGGCGCCGTTTCTGGAAGGGCAATTATTCTTCAGACAAAATCAGCGCGTACCAAACCCTTTACACCTGTCTTGAGACCCTGTCACAGCTCATGGCTCCCATAGCACCTTTCTTTGCCGAACAGCTGTTTACCGATTTGAATCAGGTATCGGGCAGAAAAAAGACCGATTCTGTTCATCTTACAGACTTTCCTTCCGCCAGCCTGTCAATGATCGATAAAGATCTTGAAGAAAGGATGGAGATGGCACAGAAAATCTCTTCACTGGCACTTTCGATAAGGAAAAAAACCAACATCAGGGTAAGGCAGCCGCTGAACCGTATACTTGTCCCTGTTCTGAATGAAAAACTGAAAGGGCAGGTTGAATCGGTAAAGAACCTGATCCTGTCAGAGGTTAATGTTAAACGCATCGAATATATAACCGATACGGAGGGCATCTTATCCAAAAAGATCAAACCCGATTTCAAAAAGCTCGGGCCTAAATGCGGCAAGGACATGAAAATGATAGCCGAAGACATGAAAGGCTGGACTCAGTCGGAGATAGCTGATTTTGAGAGGGAAAAAACCTGTACCAGGATGTACGCAAACGGTAATTCATACACCTTTGAATTGGGCGACATCGAGATCCAGAGCGACGACCTCCCCGGGTACAATACAGCGGCAATGGGATCCCTTGTTGTTGCGCTGGATACAAATATTACCCCTGAACTGAAGAATGAAGGAATTGCAAGGGAACTGGTCAACCGGATACAGAACCTCCGGAAGGATAAAAAATTCGAAGTAACGGATAAGATCAGGGTGAAAATACAGTCACATCCTGAAATGGATGAGGCCGTGAATCAGAATAATTCTTATATTTGCAGCGAAATTCTGGCTCAGTCATTTACTGTTACGGGAAATTTAGAAGGTAACGACATTGATGAGATTGAGCTGACAGAAACAATTAAAACTAAAATTTCCATCCAAAAGGTGGATTGATTTGCAAACGGCAGGGAGCTAGATTTCTGTCGTTGTTTGTTTTAGAATATTAACGTGACGCGCTATGAAAAAAGCAACAGCACCGGAGAAAGCAAAAACAAGGTATACCGACGAGGAACTTGATGAGTTCAAACAGATTATTCTTCAGAAGCTTGAGAAGGCCCATAATGACCTCCAACTTCTTACCGATGCCTACACAACGGGGAATGAACATGATACCAACGATACTTCGCCTACCTTCAAGGTTCTTGAAGAAGGGTATCAGGTTTTTTCAAAGGAAGAGAACAGCAAATTTGCCGCACGCCAGGAAAAATTCATCAAATCCCTTGAAAATGCTCTTATCCGCATAGAGAACAAGACCTATGGCATATGCAGGGTCACGGGAAAGTTGATTCCCAAAGACCGTTTACGCTCGGTACCCCATGCCACCCTGAGCATTGAAGCCAAACGCGTACAAACTGCACCCTCTGTTGTTCAGAAGCAGACTACCGATCTGTTGGATCACGAAGAATGAAAAAAGCCGTCTGGATGGTACTTCTGATCCTCCTTGCAGATCAGATCCTCAAAATCTGGATTAAATCAACGTTTTATCTCGGGGAAAGCCATCCTGTAATCGGCCATTGGTTTTATCTTCATTTTACAGAAAATGAAGGGATGGCCTTTGGGATGAGACTGGGTGGGCAATGGGGAAAGCTGATCCTGAGTATATTCCGCATTATTGCGATCACAGCCATATTCTGGTGGCTTAAAACTGCAGCGAAAAAGGGGGCAGGGACCCTGATGATCGTTTGTATTTCCCTGATACTTGCAGGAGCTATCGGCAATATTATAGACTCTGCTTTTTACGGCCTCATTTTCAATGAAAGTTCATATATGCAACTTTCCACCCTGTTTCCTAAAGGCGGGGGGTACGCTTCTTTCCTGCATGGGAAGGTGGTTGACATGTTTTATTTTCCAATCATTGAAACCAGGTTCCCCAACTGGGTCCCCTTTTACGGAGGGGAAGATCTTGTCTTTTTCAGACCCGTTTTTAATATTGCCGACTCGGCGATAACCACGGGTGTGCTTTTGCTGATTGTTTTCCAGAGAAAGATATTCCCGAATAAAGTGACTGGTGAATGATTTTAGTCACTGTTAACTAGTCTCTAGTCACTATTCACTGATTTTATTTTACCCTTATCGTACTTCCAACCTTCAGTTTCGAATTCGTCTTGATTTTATTCATGGCACAGATCTCCTTGACGTTGGTATGGTATTTCCTGGCCAGGTGGCCCAGGGTATCCCCGTTTTTGATCTTGTGGTAAACGGCATTTCCATTATAATCGTTGGGATAAAAAACCTTTTTGGTGATGGGGAAACTTCTTGTTATAAGTTTCTGGTTGTCGAAATCTATAACCCTTAAGGCATCCATCGGAACATCTTTATACCTCAGTTCGAAATGACAGTGGGGGCCTCGGCTTCTGCCGCTGGAACCGCCGAGGGATATGGGATCCCCTGCTTTCATGACCTGGTTTACGCGCACAAGGAGTTTTGAATTATGGGCATAATAGGATTCTAGCCCGTTATAATGCCTGATGATGACCAGGTTGCCGAAACCACCACGGTTGTATTTGGCATATCGAACCACGCCATTGAAGGCGGCCCTTACGGTATCACCCTTGTTGAGTTTGATATCCAGGCCCTTGTGAGTGTATGTAAAGCCACGGAAAAGGTGCCCGTATACCGGCATATGAAACGGATGGATAGAATCGACAAGTACCAGAAGGGTATCCTTTATGGAGTCCCTTTGCATCTTATATGCAAATATTTGGTCATTGATCCACTGGTTGCTGAATATCCCGGTAGAATCCTCCTCGATACTCATCATCACGGGTTCGTTCTCAAGATATTCCCAGGTATAATTTTTAAACAGCAGTACAGTCCCGTTCTTCATTTCAACGGTATCGATGATGGCATCGACATTCCGCTGTCCGAATGACATAAATGGAATAAAAACCAGGGCAAGCAACCACTTCTTGCAAATGTGCATTTTATAAAACTTGTTAGGGTTGGGTAATTCAGAAACGCTAAAATTGCGGATTTATTCTTTCTGCTCTTGTTCATTTCGCCAAATTAGCTTAGGTTTGTATAAATTTTCCACAGGTATATGCAAGCAAAAGTATCAAGTAAAGAACTGATTAAGGGGAAGATATTACAGATCATCGGCCCCGTTATCGACGTGGCTTTTAATGAAGGAGTTGCTCTCCCGAATATCTATGATGCTCTTGAGGTAAAGAATGAAAACGGGGACGTGATCGTTCTTGAATGCCAGTATGACATAGGGGAGAATACCATGAGGACCATTGCCATGGATTCCACCGATGGTCTCCGGAGGGGTATGGACGTAGTTGAAAGGGGAGGCCCTATTTCAATGCCTGCCACCGAAGATATCAGAGGAAGGTTATTTAATGTCATCGGGAATCCTATCGACGGCCTGGGTGATGTTTCCAGGGCTCATACTTACCCCATTCACCGTGACCCGCCGGCGTTTGACCAGCTTACGACGACCAAAGAAGTTCTGTATACCGGGATCAAGGTTATAGACCTGATAGAACCGTATTCGAAGGGTGGTAAAATTGGTTTGTTTGGCGGTGCCGGCGTTGGCAAGACGGTAATCATCATGGAACTCATCAACAATATTGCAAAGAAATATTCCGGGATGTCGGTGTTTGGCGGCGTTGGGGAGCGTACCCGTGAAGGGAACGACCTTCTCCGTGAAATGATTGAATCGGGGGTAATACGATATGGGAAGGAGTTCCTTGAGGAAATGGAAAAAGGCGGATGGGATCTCTCAAAGGTTGACCGCAAAGAACTTGCAGAATCCCAGGCTACACTTGTATTCGGCCAAATGAATGAACCTCCCGGGGCACGTGCGCGTGTTGCATTATCGGGTTTGACTGTTGCCGAGTATTTCCGCGACGGGGACGAAAAGTCGGGAGGCCGTGATATACTGTTCTTCATTGACAATATTTTCAGGTTCACCCAGGCCGGTTCTGAAGTCTCGGCTTTGCTCGGACGCATGCCTTCGGCAGTAGGTTATCAGCCTACATTAGCAACAGAAATGGGGATCATGCAGGAGAGGATCACCTCAACCAAAAGGGGCTCCATCACCTCAGTCCAGGCTGTTTACGTTCCTGCCGACGACCTTACGGACCCGGCGCCTGCGACTACTTTTGCCCATCTTGATGCCACTACGGTCTTAAGCCGTAAAATTTCCGAATTGGGGATTTACCCAGCCGTTGACCCCCTTGATTCCACTTCGAGGATACTGTCACTGGATGTGGTCGGTGAAGAGCATTATAACACAGCACAAAGGGTGAAAAGGATACTTCAGAGGTATAAGGAACTGCAGGATATTATTGCCATTCTTGGTATGGATGAGCTTTCCGACGAAGACAAACTGGTAGTTGCCCGTGCAAGGCGCGTCCAGAGGTTCCTGTCACAGCCTTTCCATGTTGCCACCCAGTTCACCGGTATTCCGGGGGCGTTCGTCAATATTGAAGACACGATCAAAGGCTTCAATATGATTATGGACGGCATGGTTGATGAATATCCCGAATCGGCATTTAACCTTGTTGGAACAATAGAAGAAGCCATCGAAAAAGGGAAGAGACTGATGGCCGAGAGTAAATAGGGAAAACCATGAAAGTAGATATTATAACTCCCGACGCCACCCTGTTTACCGGCGACCAGGTAGAACTGGTGCAATTGCCCGGTATTGACGGTTCCTTTGAAATCCTGAAAGACCATGCCCCCCTGATCTCAATCCTGAAAAAAGGCAGGGTCAAGCTTCAGAATAAAAACGAAAAGGAGCAGTATTTCGAAATCAACGGAGGGGTTATTGAAGTTCTCTCCAACAAGGTTCTCATTCTTGCGGAATAATTCCGGATTTGCCTTATGCGACGTTCACGAGCCATATTGATACCGGCCTTCCTGCTGATTATTTTCGGAGGCTGTTATAAAAATGAACCAGTTCCTATAGCCGCATTCACATTTAAAGGGACCAATGGTTTTAAAATACCATGCAAAGTCACGTTCATCAATAATTCCGAGAATTCGTATGCCTGGGTATGGAACTTTGGGGATGACTCTACTTCTTGGGCAAAAGAGCCGGTTAAGATCTACACCCGTCCCGGAAAATACATTGTAACCCTGAGGGCTTATACTGAGAGCCAGAAAGAATGGGCATCCACAGCCCAAAACGTGGTTATCTCAGATACGGTAAAATAAGAAAGGCTGCCCTGTTTGAGCAGCCTTTCCTGTTAATTCCTGCAAGAATCCAATCCTGCATCTAAAAATCCTAATAGAACCTCAGCCTGGAATCAGTGATTTTAGAAATTTTCTGAAGGGCAGGATATAAAGAGCTGGCAGCGCGCTGCTCAAAAAGGGATTTCTGCATCTGTATATCAGAAAAATAGTCATCTTTCTTAGGGGCATCGTTTATACCGTCAATGATTGCAGCATAAGATCCTGAGCGGCCTTTAAGCGGGCCGAGAAGTTTAGCAAAAGGTGATGTGAAGAGTATTCCAACAACGTTGGCATCGCGTGCAATCGCGGCGCGGTTCATTCCATTAAAGCTGATCACTGCTGTATCAACTTTTGACTTCATTTGTGCCGCAATAGCATACAGGTCTTTTGTGCCTTCCATAACCTTTGCAAGCTTATCTGCTTCCAGATTCACTTTCTTGTAGCTTCTTACCGATGCTTCGATACGGGTCTTTATATTATCCAGAGGGATAGCTCCTTTAGGGGTTGATGATTTTAGTATTGCCACCATATATTTACCCTGGAGGTCAAACACGGGAGAGATGTCCCCAACCTTTGTATTCTCAGAGAAAGCCCAGCGAACAACTTCTCTTCCATTTGGCAGGCCCATGACCGTGTTATCGGCTTCTCTCAAATTAGGAGCCTGGCGTTTTGAAAGGCCCTGCTGGGATGATGCCTTGTCAAAGGCTTCGGAGGTCCTGTACTGGCCTGCAAATGCACTTGCCTTGGTATAAGTGTCCTGGTATGTCTGGTTACTGGGCTCAACATTTCTGGCCACAACTGCAACCCTCATCTTTTTCACGGGTTTTGATTTATCGTCAAGTCTGAAAATGGCATAACCAATCCTCGTTTCGAGAACCTTGATTTCTTTGGGTTTCATTTTCAATCCGGCATTATAAAACAATGCATAACCGGCATTTCCATCAACAATTGCTTTAAGTTCACCCCCGTCATCTTTTGCCGATCCGAAATCGGAAACATTTCTTGCAAAACTGGCGAGCATGTCGGGTTTCTTCTTCAGAATTTCCATAAGGCTGTCGGTCTTGGCCTTAGCCTGCTCCTTGGTCCGTTTGATCGCTTCGTTACCAGGGCTTGAGAAGGCAATCAGGCATTGCATGCCTTTCATAGTATCGGGACGGTCCTGCATGTCGAGGAGCTTGGCCATCAGCCAGACATTATTTTGTTCAAATGGCTGAACGATGGTGCCCACCTTCGAATCGTAAAGCAATGAGTCTAAACGGCCTGCAAGGACTCCCTTTTTTACAAAACCGGTATCGTATTTTTTATCCGAATTGGCATTCATGAAAGTGATTGGATCAGGTGAAGCCAGGAAATCTTTATATAGTGAGACAACGTCTTCGGATGTCCTTTTACGGTCGGCCTGGCTGGGGAGAACGTCAAAAGTAATAAAGTCAATATCGCGGTAGGGTTCTTCCTGATAAAAGTACTGAATGTTATCATTATAAAATCCCTGGTAATCGGCATCGGTTATTTTTATTGTGCTGTCGGGTATATCCATAGGATTCGGAGAAACGAACCTGAGCTTCATGCTGCGGTTTTTATTGATATAATCCTGCTTGATGAAAGCTTTTGGGATATAAAATGATTTTGATACCAGGTTGGTGAATTTCGACTCCTGGCGGTCGTCCTTAATGGCTTTTTCAAAAGCCAGCCATTGTTTCCTGGCTTTGGGTTCCATCTGGTCGAGCTGTTTCAGGTAGTTCAATACGATTGCAGGATCGTAAACCCCGGTTTTAGGATCTTTAAAATACTGGAGAATATACCTGTGAGGTTGTTTCCCCTGGACCTGGTCAAATAGTTCTTCAGGCGACACAACAAGACCGATCTCATCATATTCCTTACCCATGATAACTTCTTTGATCAGGTTATCATAAACACCCTGACGGATTTGAAAAGCTTCCTGGTCGGTAATCTTTTCATTACCCCGGTTTTCTTTTTGCATGTCCAGGGATTCTTCAACTTTTGCGGAAAAATCGGTATAAGGGATCTCCTCACCGTTAACTACGGCTATGTCGTTTGTCCCTTTTGCCCTTCTCTTTCCGAAATCACCAATTACAAAAGCAGCAATAGCCACACCTACAATGATAACCGCGAGGCCTGATTGCTTTCTGATAGTTCCAATAATCGCCATTATTCTTAGTTTTAAAAGGAGTGCAAAGGTAGGATTTTTTTGGAAAACAGCAAAGAGAATTACGATTTACGTCAGGCGAAGCCGAAATGAGCACCAATAAAATCAACAATGATTCGAATAATTAGAAATCACAATTTCCGGCCGGCTTCAAAAGAAAATTCGTAATTCGTAATTCGTAAATTGGAAATCCTCACACCGAATCTTTCTTCACCATCATCTGCCCGGTAGGGTTTTTGAAATTGTAACGGGTGAAGGTTTCATCCGATTCAAGGTCATTGCCGTAAAGAATTTTCCCGGGTGTGATGATCTTTATAGGGTCATTATTATAAATGCGGTGGTTACGTTCATCCCAAACCAGGTGTTCGGTATTGAGTTGTTCGTTCTTCAGCTCGTTCCTTACGATAACATTTCCCCTTCCTTCCATATACCCTTTGAAATCAAACCTGATCCCGTAAAGAGCTGACAAGGTTGATTTAACCCGCATTATAGAATCGTACATGACAAGTTTGACCCCCCTGGGGAAGTCCATCCTGGGGTTTTTTCCCCCGTACTGATTCAGCAGAGGTGCCGTAAGCCTGGCCTGGACTTTGCCTGAATCGCTGAACAGGATCTCAACATTGACTGCCGACATAGACGGGTCTTCCGAGCTGTGAAGTTTGATTGAAGCTGCTTCTTTTTCTTTGGTACAGGCTGAAAACATAAGGAGGATCAGCTGAAGAATAGCCAGAAGCCTGATAAGCCGTGGAGGTATAACTGCTTTCACTTCATTAAAAATACTTCCGTTTATGGAACCAGCGTTCATAAATTGAAAAACCAAGAACGAATTTAAAGTACGTTTCCTTGATAAGGTCACCCTGGACGGTACCCCGGGAACCAAATTGTCCGCCTATATTCATCATGGTCTTCATCCCGCGTAAAGGGAGCCCGAAGCCTATAGAGATACCATATTCATTGAGCTGGCGACCCCTGAGCTGTAAGTAGGTGCGGTCAAAATAAAAGCCAAGCCGGTACCTGATCCTGGAAAAATAACTGCTGTAGTTGTCGGCATTCGGGACGAATTCACCGCCAACCGATATTTTATAGCTGTTTGCAAGGGAATCGTTCAAACCAAAAGCCCTGAAAGACTTCCAGTTCTGATAACGGTAATCGACAGTGACCATGAAGTTATCGGTCTTCTGAAATGTGAGTCCACCGCCGGCCATCCATGGCAGAAGTATCGCCCCTTTATAGGAATCCAGGATGGAAATTGTATCTTTTGGATATTCCACCCCGCTTGAGCTGATAAGGAAGGTGTTTGCGATTCCGCTGGCATGGGAGGTGATGCTGGTGGTTGGAGCGAAGACTGCCCCGACAATGACCGACATTTCCCTTTTCAGCCGGATCCTGTATTGAGCTCCGAAACTGTAGTAAAAATCCCCGACATTGATATAAGCATCAGTTTTATAGTTCATGGTATGAAGGGAGTCGTAAAATAACACAGTTGCTTCCCTTGTCATGTTCCCGAAGAGGTAGGAGACATTCACGCCTACCGACAAGTCCTTCGTAACATTAAATGCGTTTCCCCAGAAAAAACGGTTTACACCGCCAGAACCGGTGTATAGCCTGAGAATGGTCCCGGCAGTCTTACTTTCTTCAGGACTGATAACATTGTACCCGACATCACTGAAAGGGACAAGCCCGAGAGCTGTTTTCCACCATTTGGTCACGGGGATCCCAAAGGTAAGATAGCCAAGGGAAGCATAGGATCGGGAAGTGCTTTGAAGCCTTGAAGTAAGCTTCACCGACTCGGAAGTGAACCCCCCTTCAAAAACAAACGAAAGGGAATCGAAAGCCGTATAGGATGCAGGGTTTGTATAATTTATATGAGTCGAACTGCGAAGTGCTATGCCGGTTTGGCCAAGAGAGAAATTCCAGGCATTGTTGTTCCCGCTCAGATCGCCGATACCGAACCTTGAGTATGGGGAGGCAATCCGGATCTGGGCATACGAACCTGAATACATACACAGAATGAACAATGGAAGCAGCAGGTATTTTTTAGTCATTCGTTCCGGCATTCAGTTCAAGTATTTGATATAAGCCTTCTATTACTATATTTGGGACTGCAAAGGTCTTACTTTTTAACCGCTTATCAAAATATTTAAGATCACCTCCGCTAAGGATCACCTTTAACTTCCTGTTTTTCTGAAGATATTGGCAGATTATCCCATCCAATTCGGCCAGTGTACCGTTGATCACACCCGATAAAATGGATTCATTTGTTGTGGTCCCTGTAAGATCGGCACTTTTCTTACCTGATATCAACGGTAATTTGCCGGTAAAAGTATTCAGGGCCCTGAATCTCATCTGAATTCCCGGGGAAATACTGCCTCCCAGGTATTCTCCCCGGGAATTAACGAAGTCACAGGTAATACACGATCCGGCAGTGATAACCAGTACAGGATATCCGGGAAAGCGCAGGTGCCCGGCAACAGCTGCAGCCAGCCTGTCTTTGCCAAGAGTTCCCGGGGTTTTATAAAGGTTCCTGACAGGCAGGGGCGTATGCTCGTCAAGCTCAAGCAGGCCGAATCTCTTGTCCAGGAATTTTTTTACTGAAGGCGGATAAGACGTTACCGATGAAAGGATGCAATGTGTTATCTGCGGATATTCCTGTACCAGGGATCTGACTGCCGGGAGACTAATCTCAGGCAGCATCCTGATGTCTTTCAGCCTGCCCTTGCTGAAGACGGCAAGTTTTTTATTGGTATTTCCAAGATCAATGACGAGGTACACTTTTATTTACGATTTACGTTCGGCGAAGCCGAAATGAGCACAAATAACATTGACAATAATGCGAATAATTAGAATTACGAATTCATTTACGATTCAGGAAGGAACAATAATAAATCGTTCTTCTTCAAACGGACGTCAAATCGTAAATCCTTACAAAGGTATTGGAAATTTAAAAAAACTTCCTATTTTTGCACTCCCATTCTCAAAATAGGGAGATGGCGTCGTAGCTCAGATGGTAGAGCAGAGGACTGAAAATCCTTGTGTCACTGGTTCGATTCCAGTCGATGCCACTGCCAAATCACCCTAAAGCCCTGATTCAGCAATGTTTCGGGGCTTTTTTACGCCTATTTGTGCCGGAATTGATATGGAACTACCCTGAACCATCAGGACTAATCCCCCGTCAAGAAGCACCTCCAGTCTACTATTCCTTTGAAAGTAAATCAGGGTTCAGGAAAGGCCCCACACAATAATCATTGTACCCCTTTCTTTTCACCAGACGGCCACGAGCTGGGTTTTTCCATTCAATTCAGCCCGGCCCGTTATTGAGGTTTAATTGCTTACAGAAATGCTGAACTATGAATCTTTTTTATCAGGCAGGCTAAAATAAAACGTACTTCCTTTTCCTGCCTCGCTTTCGATCCAGAGTTTACCGCAGTGTTTTTCGACAAATTCCTTGCAGATTATTAACCCCAGGCCGGTACTTGGTTCTTTATCAGTTCCCTTTCGCCGGGTATCTTTATCAAGCCGGAATACGTCGGCAATCATTTCTTTACTCATCCCAATACCCGAATCCTGAACAAAAATCTCAACCCATCCGTCCGGCCTAAGTTTTGCAGCAACACAAACCTGCCCGCCTTTAGGTGTGAACTTAACGGCATTGGAAGCTAAATTGCGAAACAGTCCGCCCAGCATTTTCTCATCTGCGTATACCGGCAAATCATCAGGGATCTCATAATGTATGGTAATGTCTTTTTTCTTTGCCGCTTCCTCAGCCAGCACCATATTCTCAGGAAGCCAGGGCTTCAATAAAAATGATGATGGGTTAAAAGATATTACACCTCTCTGCAATCGCGACCATTCTAAAAGGTTTTCGAGCAATATGAAAAGATTGGTCGCAGACCTCCTGATACTCCCTGCAATCTTTTGAACCTGGTCTGGTGCCATGGTCGGGAGATCCTCTTCCATCATCTGGGCAAAACCAAGAAGGCTGCTGAAAGGGCTTCGCAGGTCGTGGGCAAGTATGGACAGGAATTTGTCTTTTTCGGCATTAAGCAAATGCAGTGCTGAATTTTTTTGTTTGATTACTTCTTCCTGCTGCTTTCTCCCGGTGATATCCCTTCCCAAAGTTGAGGCGCCTATCACCTCATTGTTCTCATTTAAAATCGGATTAAAAAAACCTTCATAATAAACAGGCTCGGCATCTTTGAATATACCTAAAGATGAAAAGGATTCCCCTCGAAAAACACGATCATAATCTTGTTTAGCAGCTTTTCTGGCTTCATCCGAGCTGATGCATTCCAGGAAATTCATCCCTTCTTTAATATCGCTGTCATTAAAGAGTTTCATTAAATCTGCATGGACTTTATTGAAAAGAAGGTATTTGTAATTCCTGTCAATACTAAAAAAGAATGTGTCCTTCTGACTTTCGATGCTGGACTTCAAAAGCATCTGGGATTTTTTCAGGGTCTTTTCTGCATCTTTGCGTTCGCTGATGTCCCGAACAACAAATATCACATTTGCAGGATCCCCTTTGGCATCCCGCACAAATTCACCATTTACTTCTATATCAAAGGTGCTTCCATCGGTTCTCAGGCCCCTGTATTCTGTTGGCACCAAGCCTATCCCCTGGAACAAATTCAGAAAATTCGACATGGCACGTTCCCGATCGGCAGGGTCAAGATATTCCATCATCGAACGCCCCAGCACATCTTCCCTGCGGGCTATTTTAAACAAATGCAATGCAGAATCCGAAACCAGCAGGATCTTTCCCTTTAAATCGGTTACCGTGACATCGTCGGGAGAGGCATTAAGGATGGTAAGATACAGTCCTTCCCTGTTTTGCAATTCAAGAATTTCTTTTTCATATGATGATTTCAGGTCATCATGCTCTTTTTGCAATAAACGCAACTCATCAATGAGTTCTGCTCTCGTTCTGGCCTGATAATTCATTCCTGCCTCATTTTCAAATAGTAAAGTTAAGGCAATTAATGATTATCACCATAACGAAAGATAAAATATTATACGCCTGGAATAATCGAAACCTCCTGCTGTTCCGGGACGGCTTGTGAGTTCCTGCATCTTGAAAATTGAAATAAAGGAGGTGAAAACAAACCTCATTTCACATCAAGGAATGTAACGATACCGGTGTTGAGTTCATAGTAGGCCCCCAGAATGAGTAACTCGCCACGGTCGGCAAGGTGTTTTAACAGAGGTTCAGAAGTTCTCAGGGCAACTACATTGTTCCTGATATTGGCCCTGCATGTGGCTTCGGCATCTTGTCCTCTGGTGGCTTTAACGGCCGGCCCGAGTGCATCCATGATGGATTTTATATGACCGGCGGTGACCGCAGTATCGCGTGCGGCAGCGATAGCGCCGCATTTCTCATGCCCGAGTACTACAACCAGCGAAACATGAAGGTGTTCAATCGCATATTCGATGCTGCCGATAGTATGTTCATCGGTAATATTACCGGCTTCCCTTGCAACGAAAAGATCGCCCAACCCCTGGTCAAAAAGGATTTCAGGGCTTATGCGCGAATCTGAACACCCCAGTATGACAGCAAAGGGATGCTGGCCATTGGCAAGTTCTTTTCGCCTGACAGCATCCTGACGGGGGTGTAAGGTTCTTCCTGAAACGAACCTGGTATTACCCTCTGCAAGCAAGCGTTTCGCTTCTGCAGCTTTGATTTTCCCCACATCCCCGTCCTGCCCCGACACAAGGTTGAAACCGGTGAAACAGCTTGTGAGAAAACAAACCAGGATAAAAGGAAGATAAATTTTTCGGGTTTTCATAATTCAGTAAATATGCTTTCACCAATTTTCTTTCTTTAACAAATTTAAACATAAAAATGCGAAAAACCACTTTTTAACAGTTTCCTAAAACCGTGGAAGATATCCGGGGTTTTCGGGGAATGACCTTAAACGGATACTTTTAACTGAATAGTTTCGTTTTTGATGTAATTGTCACAAAACAAATTGAAATAATGAAGAACGCAGTGTTTGGTTTGCTTGTTTTTTCCCTCCTGATGGTTTCCTGCAAAAAGAGTTCCACCAGCCCGGCTTACACCCCCGATTGCAGCGGCGCTGCAAAATCCTTTAGCAGCAATGTGCTGCCAGTAATCCAAAGCTCCTGCGTGGGATGTCATTCGAAATATTCCAATTATTCGGGGATAACAGCAGATAAAGCTGCGATAAAAAGTACTATTGTCGACGGGAGCATGCCCCAGGGCAGTTCATTGTCGACAGCACAGAAGAACAGCGTTGTATGCTGGATTGATAACGGAGCCCTTAACAATTAAATAGCTGCCCTTGCCTTAGTTTAACTTATAAAGGCCAGAAGTAAACCTACATCTGTTGCCCGCGCATTGCGTATCTCTGCCTGATCTCAGCTTCTTTACTCTTATCGGTGATAAAAATCACCGTTCTTCCACCGTCCAGCACAATAGGGAATTTATCATGAACCGATCCGGTTTCCAGCTTTAAATGAGGTACATTGAGCCGGTGGTTTGTCAGGCTCAGCCGGTTGGCCAGCACATCATTTTTCCTGTTTTTGGTATTTTTCAATGGGGAATTTTTAATATTTGCTACAAGATACACATTTTTTGCGTCATTTGCTTTATTTTCAGGGATTTATTTTAAATATTCCCGGGAAATTCCATCACGGGACCAAATAAAAAAGAAAGAGGCCATCCCTTATGGGACAGCCTCAAGATCTGTAAATATAGCAAACGGTATAGCCTAAGCTATTTTAACGTTTACTGCATTTAATCCTTTTTTTCCTTCCTGAAGAGTGAAAGTTACTTCATCGTTTTCCCTGATTTCATCAATAAGGCCTGATGCGTGCACAAAATACTCTTTGTTTGACTCTTCGTCTTTAATAAATCCAAATCCTTTACTATTGTTAAAGAATTTGACAACACCTTTGTTCATAATACTATAATTTTTAATAATTTGTGCAAAGATACAACATTATTTACTACAATCACTAATTAATTATATATTTATTACCTGAGGTGAGGATTTACTTCTGAAATCATCATCAAAACATGGGCGGCCGACCAGCTGAAATTTTCAGCATTCATACCTTGCCCTGTAAGAGGGTTGTAGTTTTCCCTTATGGGCCGGGCAGGATCGGAGAGGCCTTCGCAGTTTCTGAAAAGTTTATTCATGAGCAGCACCGCTTCTTCACCGTATCCATATTTCATCAGGCCCTTGATGGCAAAGTATGCCTGGTCGAGCCAGACCGGGCCCCGCCAGTAACCTTTTTCAGGGTTAAACCCCGGATTGTCGGCAGCCACAGTGGGAAACGGGACAAAAGTATTGAATTCCTCACTGCTCATAATCCGGTTGCGGATACGCCGGGCCTGCTCCTCTGATGCAATCCCTGCCCACAGAGGTATCCATCCGTTCGGTTCAGGCACAACGACAGCTCGTTTGGTTGTCAGGCGAATGTCGTAGAAAAATCCTGATCTTTCATCCCACATTATAGTGCGGATCAGGTTCCCCAAGGTAATAGCTTCTTCATCCAGGGTTTCGGCAAGGGCGGTTTCGCCCAGGGCCGTTGCGAGGGATGAAAGGCAGCGCTTTTCAACAAAAAGATACGAGTTAAGGTCTGCACTTTCCTGGTCCATGCTCCAGGCATATGAGTTATTCTGCACCATACGGGCGCTGTCGAAACGCACTGCATTATCCCATCCGCTTTCCCAGCGCGCCGCCTGCAGGGTACCGTCGGTTGAACCGTATTCGCACAAACCGTTATGGTCATGATCGCGGTTTTTATACCACCAGTGATGGTATTTCACCAGCCGGGCGAACATTTCCCTTGCAAAACAGGTATCGGAGGTTTGCCTGAAGATCTCCGCCACGGCCCATGCTGCCAATGGAGGTTTGGTGTCACGGTAATTGTTTTCGGTGCTGTCGATGAAAATACAATCGGCTACCATCCCCGATGAATCCTGGTAATCGAACATAGCACGAATATTGTTCTTTGCAAGTTCAGGGGCAATACCGGCAAGGGCATAGGCCTGCTTCCAGCTGTCCCAGGCCCAGAACCCGGCAAAGTCCTTGTACGATGGATACACCCCTTCGTGTTTTAATCCCCCGGCAGGTCCCTGGCGGTTGTTCAGTAAAGTAAAAATGCATTTTGCAGCGAGGGAATTGGCAAGGATCAGACCAGTATCATTCTTGTATGAGGATTTCCCTGTTGCCAGGGCCCATCGTTCGAGCACTGAGAGGTATGCCGGCGAATCGGCCCTGAGCTTCCCGGGGGGAGGATATTCTGTACCGGTCTGTGCCGAAGCCGCAGATCCCAGCAACAGCAAGCCTGCAAAAAGCGGTTTTACCAGGTTGTGCAACCCTGGCAGAGTGAACATGCTCATACTATTTAACTTCGATATGGGCGGTCAGCAAAGGAGTTGAGGAATCAGGGCCTATAAGTAAATCGTATCCCCCGGGCTCAACGGTATAATCCTGCAGGGAGGGGTCAAACAAGCGAAAGTCATTCACCGCAACTTTAAGGATAAAAAGCTCTGTTGAAGCATTCAGTATGTTTTTACGCAAAAAGCCGCAGAGGGATTTCAGGGGCCTGTCAAAACGGGAATCCTTCTTCCGCAGATAGACTTGTACCACCTCGTCCCCGTCGAACGGCCCTTCGTTTCTCACTTTTACTTTAAGATTTATGGTGTCGGCGGATGAATATTGCGGTTTATCCACACCGGCTTCCAGGTATGCGAATTTCGAATAGCTGAGCCCAAAACCAAAAGGCCATATGGGTTCCCCGGTAAAATATTTGTATGTTCTGCCTTTCATGGAATAATCGGTAAATTTAGGAAGGTCATCCGCTGACTTATAAAATGTTACGGGTAACCGCCCGGCAGGATTGTATTTTCCAAACAACACTTCGGCAACAGCTTTGCCCCCCTGTTGTCCGGGATACCATGCTTCTACTATAGCCTGTATCTGTTCGGCTTCCCGTTTTACAGCCAGTGCGCTGCCGTTTGTGAGGATGAGGATAAGCGGTTTTCCCAGGAATGCCAGTTTTTTTAACATGCTCGTTTGATTGGCAGGCAGGTCGAGGCTTGTGCGGTCGCCTCCGCTGAACCCTGGGATGTTCACATCCATTTCCTCTCCTTCAAGATAAGGGGAGATCCCGCCAACAAAAACAACGGCATCGGCCTTACCTGCTATCTGCAAAGCTGCGGCTTCCAGTTCGGCAGCCGTTGGTTCAGGAACAGTACTTACTTGTTTCTCCCGGGAGTTGATTGCAGCATCTTCAAGTCCGTCAACGCCTTTCGCATAGAGCACCTCGGTTTTGGTCCCGGCGGCTTCCCTGATGCCGTTCAGGATGGTAACAGGATTTGAAGGTTTCCCGCAGTAATTGCCCAGGAGCACCGAAAGCCTGTCGGCATAAGGCCCGATGACAGCCAGCTGTTTTATTTTTTTTCCGAAGGGGAGGGTGTGATTGTCATTCTTAAGAAGGACCAGGCTTTCTTCAGCCACTTTCAGCGCAAGCCGGTCATGATCGGGAGTATTATTGTCGGAGGGCCTGATTTTTGCATACGGCACAAGTGAATCGGGATCGAAAAGCCCCAGGCGGAACCTCGCGGTAAACAGGCGTTTCACCGAAACGTCGATCTCCGCCTCGCTTATGTAGCCTTTCTTTACAGCATTTACCAGGCTGCCGTATTCATCTCCGCAGGTCAGGTCGCAGCCGGCTTTCACTCCCAGGACGGATGCCCTGACTGAATCGGGCTGAAGCTTATGCCCGTTATAAATATCCCAGATCGCCCCGCAGTCGGAAGTCACATAACCCCCGAATCCCCATTTCTTCCTGAGGATCTTATCCAGCAGGAGGTCGCTTGCTGTGCAGGGTTCATTCCAGAAGCGGTTGTAAGCTCCCATTACCGAATATGCCTTCCCGTAACGCACAAGGGCCTCGAAGGCGGGGAGGTAAGTTTCATAGAGGTCCCTTTCGCTGCACCAGGCGTCAAAGCTGTGCCTGTCGGGTTCCGGACCGCTGTGAACGGCGTAATGCTTGGCTGTGGCAATGACCTTGAAATACCGGGGGTCGTTTCCCTGCAGGCCTTTCACAAAAGCAATGCCGATGCGGCTTGTCAGGAACGGGTCTTCACCATAAGTCTCCTGCCCCCGTCCCCAGCGGGGATCCCTGAAAATATTAATGTTTGGCGACCAGAAAGTCAGTCCCTGGTAGATCCCTCGTTTCCCCTGGGCAATACATTCGTAGTATTTCGCCCTTGCTTCAGTGGAAACCACATCAGCTTCTTGCCCGATCAACCCGGGGTCCCATGTTGCAGCCATCCCTATAGCCTGGGGAAAAACCGTGGCAATGCCGTTACGTGCGACGCCATGCAGGCATTCACTCCACCAGTTGTAAGCCGGGATGCCCAGCCTTTCAATGGCAGGCGCGCTGTTCTGCATCTGGAGGACTTTCTCCTGTAGTGTCAGCCGGGAAACAAGATCGTTGACCCTCTCGGCAAAAGGGAGTTTAGGGTCTGTATATTTGACGGGACCGGCAATTCCCTGCGGACGGGCGTTTAACGTAAATAAAAAAAGGATGAACACACAAATGCCCATCCCTGAATTTTTAACTGAAAAAATCATAACCGTATGTTTGATAATTGATCAAAGATACGAATACCGGATAAACGTGATCCGGGATACTGGATCAGGCGCTTCGCACCGATATCCAGTCATCCAGCTGTCCAGTTCACGACTTCTTCTCGGCCCGCTTGCGTTCTATCTCGTCGAGAATGATCTTGCGGATCCTGATCGATTTCGGGGTTACCTCTGCGTATTCGTCTCCCTGTATATATTCCATGGCTTCTTCAAGAGAGAATTTAACTGCCGGGTAAATCACGGCCTTATCGTCGCTTCCGGTAGCCCTCATATTGGAAAGTTTCTTGGTCTTGATCACATTGATCAGGATGTCGTTGCCCCTTGTATGCTCACCGATAACCTGTCCGGCGTAAATCTCATCACCTGGTTCGATGAAAAATTTCCCACGGTCCTGCAGCTTGTCAATGGAATAGCTGATAGCCTGGCCTTTTTCCATTGCAATGAGCGAACCGTTTATCCTCCCCTGCATATCCCCTTTCCAGGGTTCAAAGCCTTTTAAACGGTGCCCGATGATGGCTTCACCTTCGGTAGCGGTAAGGATAGGGTTCCTGATGCCGATGAGCCCTCTTGCGGGAATATTAAATTCAACTGTAATCCGGTCGCGCTTGGGTTCGATATTGACAATCTCGCCCCTTCGTTTGGTGACTATCTCTATTACTTTTCCCGAAAACGCTTCAGGGACCTGTACCTTGAGGTTTTCAACGGGTTCGTTAAGTACGCCGTCAATCATCCTTGTAATGATTTTAGGCTGTCCCATCTGGAACTCATAACCTTCGCGTCTCATGGTCTCGACCAGGATGGCGAGGTGGAGTATGCCTCTTCCAAATACATTAAAAGTATCGGGGGAAGCTGTTTCTTCGACCCTTAATGCGAGATTCTTTTCGGTTTCGTGGAAGAGTCTGTCCCTTAAGTGCCTGGAAGTCACGTAAATTCCTTCCTTTCCTGCAAACGGGGAGTTGTTGATGGTAAACACCATGCTCATGGTCGGTTCGTCCACGCTGATCCTTTTAAGCCCTTCAGGGTTTTCGGCATCGGCAATGGTGTCGCCGATATCGAAATTCTCGGGGCCGAGAACAGCGCAGATCTCGCCGGCGAAAACTTCGTATTTCACCTTTTCCTTGCTCAGTCCTTCAAAAAGGTATAGTTCCTTGACGACTGATTTGAGTATTGTCCCGTCATTTTTTACGAGAGATACACTGTCGCCCGCTTTGACGGAGCCCCTTGATATTCTGCCGACCGCAATCCGGCCTACATATGAAGAATAATCCAGAGAGCTGATCTGCAACTGAAGGGTTCCGGGCGCCGTGGCAGGGGGAGGAATATGGCTGATGATGGTGTCAAGTAAAAATGAAATGTCGGTGGTTGGCGTTCTCCAGTCGGCGCTCATCCATCCCTGTTTGGAGGAACCATAGACCGTTGGGAAATTGAGCTGGGCTTCGGTGGCATCGAGGCTGAACATCAGTTCAAAAACTGCTTCCTGGACCTCGTCGGGTGAACAGTTGGGCTTGTCGACCTTGTTGATCACAACGATGGGGATCTTGCCAAGCTCAAGTGCTTTGTCAAGTACGAACCTGGTCTGTGGCATTGGGCCTTCAAAGGCATCGACCAGCAGCAGAACACCGTCGGCCATGTTGAGGACACGTTCGACCTCCCCTCCGAAATCGGAGTGGCCGGGGGTATCGATGATGTTGATCTTTACGCCTTTATATCTTACCGATACGTTCTTTGATAAAATGGTTATCCCTCTTTCCCGTTCCAGGTCATTGGAATCGAGTATAAGGTCGCCCATCTGCTGGTTCGCTCTGAAGAGGTTCACCTGGTAAAGGATGCGGTCGACCAGGGTGGTTTTTCCATGGTCAACGTGGGCGATGATTGCAATATTTCTTATATCTTTCATATTCACTTGGGTAATCCCGTCAGCAGACGATAAAAAACAATCCCGGCTAGGAATGACAAACCATCCTTGCGGGATCAGGACTATGGTTTTAAGTTTTGGGGGTGCAAAGGTAGTGAAAAAAACATGATCACATAACAGCATGATAATCTTGATGCATTTCATAATTAATTATTTACCTTTGATTGCGCATGACTTTCCCTTTTTTTTCAGACCAGCCCAATATTGGTAATATGAATTATAAATTGCAGGACCTGATTGACATCCCAATGCTTCAATCATTGCAGGATAAACTCAACTCGATTTATTCATTCCCTTCCTCCGTAGTAGATCCTGATGGTAATATCCTTACTTCAACCGGCTGGCAATCAATCTGTACGAAATTCCACAGGTTGAACCCATTGTCGGAACAGCAATGCAAACAAAGCGACAGGTATATTTTCAACCATCTCGACGAATCTAATTCAACGGTATCGTACCGATGCCCGCATGGCCTGGTAGATAATGCAACACCTATTATCATTAACGGCATGCATCTTGGCAATTTCTTTACGGGCCAGTTTTTTCTTGAGAAACCTGATATTGATTTTTTCAAGGAAAATGCAAGGAAGTATGGATTTGAAGAGCAGGAGTACCTGGATGCGGTCAAAGAAGTTCCTGTTTGGTCAAAACAGCAGCTGGATTCATACTTATTTTTTATCAAAAGCTTTACTGAAATGCTCGCCGGGATCGGTCTTAAAAACCTCCTGGATAAAGAATCCCAAAAAGCGCTTATTGCTAGCGAAGTAAAATACCGTTCCCTTGTCAATAACCTGATGGAAGGGCTTATAATCCTCGATTTCAATGGCAATACCTTATATACCAACCCGGCGGTCCAGCGCATTCTCGGCTACCCCGAATCGGGAACCAACCAATTCATTGGAAGGAACATGGCAGAACTCCTGCATCCCGATTCCTTAAAGGATGCGGTTAAAGATCTTGCATTGGTAAAAGAGGGTGAAGCTTCCAAGGTTGAATACAAAATCCTTTTACACGATGGAAGTACAGGCTGGATTGAAGCCAAGGGAACTAAGATTGATTATGAAGGGCAGGAAGCTGATATGGTTATCTGTCACGATATCACCGATCAGAAGCTGGCAAAGCAGATGCTTCTCGAAAGCGAGGATAAATTTTCGGCCATTTTCCACAGAAGCCCTGTTTCTATGACCCTGACATCCCTGGATGGCGGGAAGTACTGCGATGTCAATGAATTATTCCTGAAGGATACCGGCTATACAAGGGAAGACGTAATAGGGCGGACTTCCGAGGACCTGAAGTTATTTATTCATCCTGAGGACAGGGAGAAGCTTCTGAACGAGGTAAGAAAGGAAGGAAAAGCTTACGGGATGCCATCCATCGCCCGTATGAAGGACGGTAGCCAAATGGATATCCTTATTTCAACCAGCGTCATTAAGGTAGGTGGAAAGAAATACCTGCTTTCTTCAATCCTGGATATTACGCAGCAGAAGAAGACCGGTGATGCCTTAAAGGAAAGTGAACTCCGGCTGCAAAAGGCCCAGGAAATTGCCCATGTTGGCAACTGGGAACTGGACCCGGGGAATAAAACCATGTGGGCATCTGAAGAGTCCTTCCGGATTTACGGGCTGGAGTACACATCACCTGTTCTTCCCCTGGATCTTATTCAATCGCAGGTTCTCCCCGCTTACAGGGCCGGGCTTAATGCCGCGATTAAGGATCTTTTGGATGGGATCGATGGATATCATGTGGAATTTCAGATTCACCGTGCTTCCGACGGTGAGATAAGGGATGTTTTTTCAAAAGCCGAATTATTAAAGGATGAGAAAGGCCGGATCACAAAAATAACGGGTGTTATACAGGATATCACCAATCGTAAACAAGCCGAAAAGGATCTGATCAAGGCAAAGGAAAAGGCAGAGGAAAGTGACCGCCTGAAGTCGGCATTCCTGGCAAACATGTCTCATGAGATACGCACACCAATGAACGGTATCATTGGGTTTTCAAGCCTGCTCAATGATCAGGATACAACCGCAGAAGACTTTGAGAAATTTACAAGGGTGATCAATGAGAACTGCGAGCAGTTGCTTCATATCATCAATGACCTGATTGATATTTCAAAAATTGAAGCGGGGCAGATCGACCTGATCAATTCGGAGTTTGATCTTAATGCAATGATGGATTCAATCCTCAGGACGTTCCTTCCCAAGGCGGCAAAAAAAGGCCTTGATTTCACTTTGAATATCGAACCCGGTGAAGGAGCTTCCCTTGTCACTGCCGATCAAACCAAACTCAGGCAGGTACTTGATAACCTTGTAAGTAACGCCTTGAAATTTACCACTTCGGGGTATGTGAAATTCGGGTACTTCAAAACCGGAGGCCTGCTACAGTTCTTTGTTCGGGACAGCGGTATAGGGATAGAACCCACACACAAAGAACTGGTTTTTGACCGGTTCAGGCAACTGGATGAAAGTATATCCCTGAACCTGGGAGGCAACGGGCTGGGCTTATCAATTACCCGGGGCTATGTACAGGCGATGGGGGGCCACATATGGCTTGAATCAGAGCCGGGTAAAGGAAGCAGTTTCTTCTTTACCATTCCTTTAAATTCCGTTAAGGCGAAAAGTGAAAGCCCTGTCCCCGTTAAAATACCGGTTCATAAAACACAGGTAAACCCGACAGTCCTGGTCGTAGAAGACCAGCCCGAGAATTATGAATTTCTAGAGGTTTTGCTTTCAAGGAACGCTGTCAGGCTGTTGCACGCATGGAACGGGAAAGAAGCCCTGGAACTTTTTAGCAGGCACCCTGAGATCAACATGGTGATGCTTGATATCAAGCTCCCAGATATCAGCGGGTATGAAGTTGCAAAGAAAATGAAGGCCGGCAAACCGAATATCCCGGTCATTGCCCAGACTGCATATGCAATGTCGGATGACCGCGAAAAGTCTTTCAAAGCCGGATGCGACGATTATATTTCAAAACCGATGAGGAAGGACGATCTTCTGAGGATTGTCGGAAAATATTTAACCTTATGAAGAAGCTGTTAAAAGCCCTTTTCATTGAAGACCAGGCTGAAGACTGCCAGATGCTTATTGATGAATTACAGAAAGCCGGTTATGAGCTTATCTGGAAAAGAGTGGATACCAGGATAGGTCTTACAGAAACCCTTGAAAACGATACCTGGGACCTGATCCTTTCCGATTATGCAATGCCGGATTTCAGTGGTCTTGTTGCTTTGAAAGTATTCAAAAAGATGGAACTGGACATCCCCTTCATATTTGTTTCCGGGATCATGGGCGAAAGTACGGCAGTGAAAGCCATGAAAATGGGCGCGAACGATTATGTGATGAAAGGCAATTTGCGGCGCCTTGTCCCTGCTATTGAAAGGGAGTTAAGGGACGCAGCCATCCGCAGAAAAGAAATAATCGAAGAAAAAGCCTTGCAGGAAAGCAACAGGAGATGGAGGGAGCTGTTCGAGAATATCCGTGACGGGTGGGTGGCGACCGATATCGAAGGGAGGTTCATCGAATGTAATAAAGCGTTTGAACTTATGCTGGGATATTCTTTAAGCGAATTAAAGGAAATTTCTTACCAGCAGCTCACCCCGGAACAATGGCATGAAACGGAACAGGAAATAGTAAACAGCAAAATCCTCAGGCACGGATATTCCGGTGTATATGAGAAGGAATATAAACGCAAAAACGGGAAGGTTTTTCCGGTCGAGCTCACTTCTTACCTGAGGAAGGACGATAAAGGTAACCCGGTCGGATTTTGGGGGATTGCAAGAGATATTTCGCTCAGGAAAAAGATGGAAAAGGAGCTTAAGGATTCAATAGAAAAAGCCGAAGAACTCAGCCAGCTTAAATCCTGTTTGCTGCTTAATATAAGTCATGAGTTAAGGACGCCAATGAATGGGATCCTCGGGTTTGCCAGTCTCCTGAAAGATCAGCAATCCGATCCCGAGAACATTGAAATGGCCGATTATATCTTATCATCGGGGAAAAGGCTGATGGCTACTCTTAACTCCATTCTGGATCTTGCAGCTCTCGAATCGGACAGGACCTCCTTGGAATTGACCGGGGTAAATTTAAGCGATTCAGTCAATAACCTTATTCAGAACTTCAACGACCTCGCAAGGAAAAAGCATATTGAACTTATTCCATGCCCTGAAAGTGATCTGCAATTAAAGCTGGATTCGGGCCTTTTAAATAATATCATTCATCACCTCCTTGATAATGCTCTTAAATTTACCGGTACAGGCATGGTATCTGCTTCAGTTGACAAGGAAGTATATCATGGGAAAGAACAAGCAGTGATCCGCATTATGGATACCGGAATCGGGATCTCGGAAGGACAGATGAAAATCATTTTTGAGCCATTCAGGCAGGCCAGTGAAGGTCTGGGCAGGATATTTGAAGGTACCGGTCTTGGACTGACCTTGTGCAAACAGTTTGTTGAGCTGATGGATGGGGAAATAAGTGTTGAAAGCAAGCTGGGCCAGGGTTCGACTTTTATCCTGAGGTTCCCTATTCCCGAAAGCGGAGAAAAGCAGGGCGAAAGTGAAAGATCTGTGAAACTGGGTGAGATATTGCATAAAGGACAAAAGGCGGAAGTTTGGCCTGAATTAATCCCAAATATCCTGATCGTTGAAGACAATCCCCTCAACTGCGACCTTACGGCGCGTTTTCTTGAGGATGCAGCTTTAATAGACAAAGCATATGACGGGTTCGAAGCCCTTACCATGGCAAAGTCCAGGGTATATGATGTCGTGCTGATGGACATTCACCTCAGCTCTGAAATGGATGGTTTGCAGACTACCGCTGAACTCAGAAAACTTCCAGGGTATGAAACAATACCCATCATTGCAATTACAGGGTATTCGACACTAAAAGAAAGGGATATTATTTTATCGGGTGGGCTGACCTATTATATTGCCAAGCCTTTTGATAAACCTTCTTTGCGCAAACTTGTCATGACTGCTCTGGCTGAGAGCCAAACCCAGAGCATGCCATTAAGCAGTAAAACAGGGACAGGCAGAAGTGCTAAAAGCCCGGGCGCCTGACAAGCGGGTGAGAGCAGTGAAGGAAAAATGCCGCACAAAGACGATACAACACCAAGGCCGGTCCCGGCAAGAAAGATCATCAGGTATTCGGCCATTACCAGTTTCAGAATGTATTTACGGTTGTACCCTAATGCAATGTAGACTGAAAGTTCATGTTTCCTCTCGATCATATTGCTTATGAGAACAACCCCCAATCCAACAGTCCCCAGTATAACTCCCAGGGTGCCCAGCAGCATGAAAACAGCAAGGTATGTGTTTTCCACCTTGTTGAACGATGCGAGTTTTTCCCGCGCAGGGATAATGTTCATACCATAATCCCGGAACACCGATTCCAGTGTTTCCACTATACTGTCACCTGCGGATGAGGGGCAGTCGATAAGAAAAATTTTATATCCCGCTACGGATGGAAAATGCATGGTAAAGAGGCTGTCGGAGATCAGCAGGTATCCCTGGAAAATTGAATTGTCAAGGCCTCCCATTAGTTTTAATCCGGTCTTTTTACCATTTTCCCCCGTGTAAAACAGGGTATCACCGGTTTTTTTCCGCAGTCCCCAGGTAATCACGGTCTGGTCGGCGAATGCAGGAATTACATCCGGTCCAAGGGGTTTTTGAAGGGCAAGCCAGGGATGGTTTCTGTCAATACCCTTGTCAAGTGAAAGAAAGCTGAAAGAGCCTTTCCGGTTGAAAGCTCCGGGAGGGATGGCGAGTACTGAAGGCAGTTGAGCCTTGTTCAGATTGAGGCAGCTTGCATCGTCGCCCTCCAATTTCTTCAGGGCTGTGACAGATGCATTCTTAAGGCATGATTCATCCCCGATTGCATATTCCTTTATGCCCAAAGGGGAACCAGGATCATACCTGAGTGGAATGCCGGTTTCAGCCCAATACCTGAAACCACCCGTACCGGAACGCACATCATCTTCCAGGCCATAAAAGGTCTTTCGGTTGGCTGCCGTTATGAATATGCTGAAAGTTCCAAGGGCAAGCAATATTATTACAGTTATACTGCGGTTTCTTCTCAGGCCGGCATTTTTTAATGCCAGGGCTGTAATGCCGGATGAAGGTTCATTCTGAAAGCCTGACCTGCCGAGGAGAAAAGAGTTCATGGCAAATGCTCCGCCTGCAAGCATCAGGGCACCGGCAACAAGGAAGAGGGAGGAGCTGATCGTTTTCAGGTAAAACAGGAGAAAAAAAGTGTATGCGATGGAGCCTGACACAAAAAAGATGGCCATAATCCTGTTTAGAAGGAGTTTCCTTTTTTGGACAGGCGGGCTGTCAAAATGTAATGCTGAGACTTGGATCCATGCAGGTTTCCTGAGGTTTCGCCTGAGGACAATGAGCATAAAGGGTAAGGCCGTAAAAGTTCCTGCCAGGGCCCCGAGGACCAGTGTAAGCATGCTGATTTTCATCTTCAGCCCTGAGATCCCTACGGCATCGTTCCAGATTGTGTTAAGGCCTGTGAGCATAAGGCGGTTATAAAGTAGGCCTGCAAAGGCTCCCGATATCCCGCCCGCTATGGACAGGACAAGGCCTTCGAAGAAAAGGATCCTGAAAATTTGCTGCTTTCTGAATCCGATAGAGAAAAGAACCCCCGACTCCTTTGTCCTGTTACGGAGATGCAGCGAAAAAAGCAAGGAAACCAAAAGAAGGGCTGCAAGTATTATGAAGAAACTAAGGCTTAAGAAAAGACCTGCAAAATCGGTCGATTCCGATGCAGCGCTCATCCCTTCAAGATAAACGGGTTTAAAGGCCAGTCCCTGTTGTGCCGGGTTGAGTTTCTTAAGGATGGCCGGTGTTATAGTGTTAAGTTCTTTAACCCCTGCTTTAAACCTGATTGAAGTAAGGGTCCCAAAGGGATTCGCCCACAGTTCCTGTCCGGCCGCCAGTGAAATAATTGCTTTTGGAGTACCCCGGTAAGAGTTCCAGTAGTCTTCATCCTTTTGCCTTATTTTTTTCAGGTCGACAGGAGCACCGGTTTCCCATTCACGGCAGTTCCCGGCTTCCGACATGCCGGGAAAGTCAGGCATCAGGGCAGGATCCCAGATGGGGTCTTGCATGGGCCTTATCCTGCGCACCACAAACACCGTACTGTCTTCACTTAGATTGCGGCCGGGGCCCATTGTAAAATACCTCAGGCTGAGGGAATCGCCTTCTTTCGCTTTAAGGTCCGAAGCCAGCCATGTATTTATTATGATGCCATCTTTACCAGGGTCCATTCCGGGAAAATCCGGCGAAGCCGCGGTGACAAAGGAATAGGGCGTGGATCTGCCCTTAAACCTGAAGGAGTTTACAAGGTAAGTCAGCAGGCAGGAACTTTGAGGCAGGGTTGATCTGACGGCAGCCGCTATGCTGTCATCAATAAAAATGCGGCCCGATGTAAGTTCGAAATTTCCATTTGACCCGAGCGGGTGAAAATCAATCCCTGCATCTTCGGGCTGCCATACCTGGCGAAGCAGGCTGTCAAAATTAACCGCTCCGGGTTTATCTGCCAGCCCGGCCAGGAGAAGGTTAGCTTTCCCTTTAAGTCCCATGATCCCCGCCATTTTACCGAGGGAAATAAAAACCGTGAACGGGGCAGCCTGGTTATTATTCAGGCTGAATAATCCCATATTCCCATCGGCTGCCACGGCCGATACCCGGAACCTTATTCCCAGCACAGGGTTTTTTTCGGCCACAAAAGGGGCATTGGCAGGAGCGAGGCTCCCTTTAGAGATCCTGAGAAGAATGTTGTCGCCCGGTTTTAGCCCGAGCTTTTCGGCTGTATTCCTGCTGAGGACAGCCGACCGGTCATCAGGACATGGGGCATTCTCCCAGAATTTTGTAAACTGCCCGTCGATCCCGACAATCTGTACACGGTTGATTCTCTTATTATTTTCCTGATTGACGGCAATGCCTTCCGACAGTAATGCCGGCGCTGTGATGCATGCTGTTTTACTGCGGATGCCAGCGGCCAGGGCCTGCCTGAAATATCTTCCCCCGGGATGCATCGCATACCGTATTTTACCGAGACGGTCAGCCGCAAAACGTTCCAGGCTGTATTTTACCGAATCGCCGAGGACCAGCGCCCCGGTAAGTACCGCCGTGCTGATAAAAATTCCTGCAAGGATCGCAAGGAAGGCTTTCCTGTAGTGGAAGAAATCGCGGATTACCAGGCGGGTAAGATTCATCCTTTTGAAATTGGCAGCAGCTTTCCTGAACCAAGCTTGTATATCTTGTCCATCCGGCCTGCAAGTTCCTGTGAATGGGTAACAACAACCATTGAAAGCTTCTCTTCCTTCTGAAGTTCCGACAACAGCCTCCCTGTGAGGGCGGCTGTTTCAGCATCCAGTGAACCTGTGGGTTCGTCGGCAAGCAAAAGCCTGGGTTTGTTCACCAGGGCGCGGGCAACAGCCGCCCTCTGGCACTCACCTACCGAAAGCCGGCCAGGCTTTTCGTTGACCAGGTCCTGCAATCCCATACGCTCTATAAGCCTGCCTGCCCTTTCACGCCCCGCCCTGATCGCTTCCTTGTCCTTTACGGGCAACAGGGGAAGCAGTACGTTCTCAAGAAGGCTCAACTGGGGCAGCAGAAAATGAAGTTGAAACACAAAGCCGATAAACCTGTTCCTCAGGGCTGCAAGTTCAGGCTCTTTCATGCCGGCTGTGTTCATCCCGTTTAGCATCACCAGCCCTGAATCAGGGACGTCGAGGGTACCGAGGATATTCAGCAGGGTGGTTTTCCCGGAACCCGACGGACCTGTAATGGCCAGGGATTCGTTCTCTGCGACCTGGAGCGAGATCCCGTTCAGAACAGGTTTTTGCCGGGCCAGCAGGGCCTGGTTAAAATGTTTCGTAATGTCATGAAGTTCCGCCAGCATTTGCTAAAATTTTATTTACCCGTTATCCCGCTCCCCGCTCCCCGCATCCTGCATCCAGTATTCCGCATCCTGTTATCC
>Ga0194052_1000151_pt1 | contig 48704 bp, 41 predicted proteins | sample SepL226m_MetaG_FD_160117 | JGI IMG/M metagenome (GOLD analysis project Ga0194052, IMG submission 160117) | Anoxic zone freshwater microbial communities from boreal shield lake in IISD Experimental Lakes Area, Ontario, Canada - Sep2016-L227-6m | ecosystem: Environmental > Aquatic > Freshwater >...
TCTCTTGAATTGATTTTATTTTGTTTTGATTACTAGGTAATTTTCGTGTTCTTTCGTTCGCTTCTTTGATGGCTTTTAACTCAACATCGTCTTTTAGTACATCAAGTTTCCCTTTGATATCATTTTTGAGTTCACCAGTTTTTTCAGAATAAGCGTCTTTTATCTGTTTTCAGACTTCTTTGATATCTTTGATATCATACCTCTTGTCTTGAGTCTTTTCTGAAAAGATTTTTTCGATACTCATGGTTATGTAATAAGTAGTTAAAATACTTATTTCAATTGTAGCTCAAATGTCTAAAAAATCAAAAAAAGACAAGATTTAGTGGATACTTTACTTGCCTTTTGTAAATTATGATATTTAATATTAGTATATTGGTGTATTAGTGTATTGGTTATTGGTGTATTGAATTTGTTAAATACTTCCGACTCCTGACTAAAGACTATTTTACTTCGATACCGATGCTTATGTTTCTTGTGCTGTTATTTTCTGTACTTCCTGCCTGATAAAACAAACCGTTCGCGAAAGGTGGAGAAAACTGAGTTTGATAATACATATCTCCGGCGACGTTCAGAATCTGTATGTTTTTTGGAAAATATACGGTAGCTTTTGTCTCCCAGAGTTTTTTAACCTTTCCAAAGCCTGGTTCTTCATAATTTCCTGGTTTGAGTGCCAAGATTGCTAGTTCTCTATCTGTGAGTGTGATTCCATATTTTTTTTCTAAGCTCTGAATAAATGTGGTATAATAGGGAGGAATCGTGAGTGTATATTTGATCTGTATGGTGTATGTCCCTGGTTTGAGCTGTTGTATCGGGATAATGTCTTTTTCGCTGTCTAGTATGGTGTCTCCTCTATAGTTCTTGATGCGAATATTCTTGTGGACAAATCCATCTATCTTATCATATGAGGCGTTCATATCTCGAAAATATATATTGTGTGCGTCGAAGACATTAGAAAGTTTGTTTTTGGCTAGTAGTCATTGAAACTCTGGAGTCGTATTGGAAATGTAGGCGGTAATATATTGGTTATTTGCTAGTTCTCAAAATCTATTGATTATGTTTTTGATGATGTTAAATTTTTGCTGACTGAAATATGCTTTGATTTCTTTGATATAGAGTTCCTTTTTGTTTCCGCGGTATTCTTTTCTGATGAGATCGATCCCTGCATTTACAAATTCTCGTTCTCGAGCTTTTTCCTTGAATCCGGGGAAGATCTTTTCTAGTAAGTCTGATCTGATAAATACTACTCCTTTGATATTTTGTCCTAGCAGTTTAGTATATAAGTCTGGCTGCATTGTCTTTTGGACCTTAGTTATATCGTAGGTCTTGTTGAACATCAGTTCGTAGAGGTCTTTGAGATTTTTCCCGTCTATATCAGTGAAGCCAAATTTATTTCCTGCAATAAATCCAATTTTACGATCAGGAAGAAAGCCTGCTGTCCGATCAGGAGCAAGAATACGAGTTCTATATGCAATGAAGTCTGGATAATATGAGTCTACAATTTCTAGGGTTTTGATGTGTCATCACTCTATCTTGATAAATGCAAATGATCAAAAAAATCAACCATTAGGTCTTTTTTCATTGGTATTTTGGAGAATTACTAGATAGTTTTGGCTCTCATCTTTTCCTAATAAGGTAAATACCTCTTGTTGGTGTTTCCATAGATCTTGAAGGAGATTCATAAGTTGTTCATAATTTCCAAAGCCTATTTTTTTGAGGTATTCTTTATTGTCTATAATGTATTTTCGGCAATAATCTATTTCTTTGGCCTGCGTCTTAAAAATATTTTCTCCAGCGTTATATTTTTGGATGATAGTCTCTAATGTCAGCAGAAATGTAGATACATTTTTGTCTATGGTCCAGAAAGAAAAGGCTATTTGATTGATGTCTTTTTGAAATACGTCTATTTTGTTCTTGGAAAATACTATTCCAGAGATGTTTGCAAAAATAGAAAAAAAGATAAAACATATTCATAATATGCCTATAAACAAAAAATTTGCTTTTTTTCGTCTGTATGTTTTAGATGTTGATGACTCTTGTGTTATTCCAAATTGTTTCATTGAAGATATTGATAATAAAGGACCTTGTTTCTGAGTGTAGGGATTTTGTTTTTTCAAACAAGAAAAAATTATTTCGTTTTTTGCTTGACTTTGCTATCTGGATGTGTATATACGCAACCATGTTTTTCTTTCAAATATTTGTTACGGGCGTATAGCTCAGTTGGTTACCCCGACGGATCGGGGTGATAAGGATGAGGTTACATCATAAGAAAAATTAAAAAATCATTAGGAAAATTCGGTTACGGGCGTATAGCTCAGTTGGTTAGAGCGCATCTCTGATAAGGATGAGGTCGGTGGTTCGAGTCCACCTATGCCCACCATTGTAATAATGTTGAATGTTGAATGCTTAGTGTTTAGTGATGGAGTTTTTGTGTAAAAGTTTTGTATAAAAGATACCTCCATTATGCTTTAATCATTACGCATTATACATTAATTAATGCCAGGGTAGCTCAGTGGTAGAGCAGAGGCCTGAAAAGCCTTGTGTCGGCAGTTCAATTCTGCCTCCTGGCACCAGTTTGGTTAAGAGTTTATAATTTATAGTTGAGAGTTTTGGTACTTTTCGTATCAAAAAAACTCCTACATTATTCATTATACATTATTAATTATACATTCAATTATCGGGGATTAGCTCAGATGGCTAGAGTAAGCCGACAAGTCGGCTGGGTCGCCAATTGAGATCGAGAAGAGTATATCGACCCTCTAATTAGAACACCTATTACAATGCATTTATTCGGGGATTAGCTCAGATGGCTAGAGTACTTGGTTTGGGACCAAGGGGTCGCGAGTTCGAGTCCCGCATCCCCGAAATTATTACTAAATAACGACTTAGGAGAGAGTAACGATATTGTCTAGGTTTATGCCATAGATGAGTCGTGAGTTCCCCCGAAGTGTCGGGGTGCATCCCCGAAATTATTACTAAATAACGACTTAGGAGAGAGTAACGATATTGTCTAGGTTTATGCCATAGATGAGTCGCGAGTTCCCCCGAAGTGTCGGGGCGCATCCCCGAAATTATTACTAAATATCTGGGATTTTGTCTTCTACCATGACGTAGATCGAGCTAAATTCCCTTCTAAAATTGTTCCCTATTTGTACTTTGTCTGGGAATATGACAAAGTAGACACATTTGTATATATAATAATCTCCCTTGGATGATTAATTATGTACAAATCCCTTGGTTTCGTAGAGATAATGACAGCAGAATATCCGCTTTATGACTGTCATTTGAGCGAAATCAGTATTTTGTTTAAAATTCTGTTGCAATCTGTAGACAAATTTGTATATTCGGAACTCACGCTGTCTATATCAGCAAATTCATTTTAACTTTTAAATATTTTACACCATGGCTAACAAAGTTCACGTTAATGTTGGAACCATTGGTCACGTTGATCATGGAAAAACAACTTTGACATCAGCTATTACAAAAGTAGCTGCAACCAAAGGGTATGCTCAATCTTTGGATTTCGACAAGATCGATAATGCTCCAGAAGAAAAAGCAAGAGGTATTACTATCAACACAAGACACGTAGAGTATGAAACAGAGACAAGACATTATGCTCATATCGACTGTCCAGGACATGCTGATTATGTAAAGAACATGATCGTTGGTGCTGCTCAGATGGATGGTGCTATTCTTGTTGTTGCTGCAACAGACGGACCAATGCCTCAGACAAGAGAACATGTTCTTTTGGCTCATCAGGTTAATGTTCCTAGAATCGTAGTATTCTTGAACAAATGTGATATGGTGGCTGATCCAGATGAACTAGAACTTGTAGAAGAAGAAATTAGAGATGTATTGAAGAAAAACCACTATGATGGTGATAATACACCTATCATTAGAGGATCTGCACTTAAGGCTATGGAAAATTCTACAGATGATCAAGGAGCTGCTAAATGTATTTGGGATCTTCTTGCTGCATTGGATTCATATATTCCTGTGCCAGAAAGAGATAATGATAAGCCATTCTTGATGCCAGTAGAAGATGTCTTTTCTATCAAAGGAAGAGGAACTGTTGCAACAGGAAGAATTGAAAGAGGAATTGTAAAAATGAATGATGAAGTAGAAATTCTTGGACTTGGTATTGAACCAAAGAAAACAGTTATCACTGGAGTAGAAATGTTTCACAAATCATTTGACTCTGCAGAAGCAGGAATGAATGTAGGATTGCTTTTGAGAGGTATTGATAAAGAACAAATCGAAAGAGGACAAGTACTTTGTAAAACAGGAACTGTTAAGGCTCACAATAAATTTGAAGCAGAAGTATATGTATTGAAACAAACAGAAGGTGGAAGACATACTCCATTTATGACTGGATACAGACCTCAGTTCTTCTTGAGAACTACAGATGTAACTGGTACTTGTACGCTTAAGGCAGGAACAGAAATGATTATGCCTGGAGACAATGCAAAGATGGATGTTGAACTTATCTATCCAGTAGCTATGGAAGAAGGTTTGAGATTTGCTATTAGAGAAGGAGGTAGAACAGTTGGAGCTGGAGTTGTTACAAAAATATTATAGTACATATTCTATTCTAGATATTTTAGGATTTAGTGCTCCATCTCGTAGTGCTACGGGGTGGAGATCTAAATTTTAAGAAAATTTATTTGATTATTCTTATTATCAATGACTGATAAAAAAACTTTGAAGACTAAATTGAGAATAAAATTGAGAAGTTATGACAGTAAAATGTTGGAATCTTCTGTGGGAAAAGTTGTTGCTCTTCTTATAAAGTCAGGAGCAATTATTAAAGGTCCTATTCCATTGCCTAAAAAAAGAAAATTGTATACTGTCTTGAAATCAAACTTTAAGTTTAAAAATGCAAGAGAACAATTTGAAAGAATTACGTATTCAAGAATGGTTGATGTTGTAGAAACTGGTCCAAAGACTATGGAATATCTCCAAAATCTTGCAATTCCTGTTGGAGTGCTTGTAGATGTTAGAGTGTTCTAAGTGGTAGTATTATTTATATTGCGTATTGTTGTTTAATTTATTTACTAGCTGACACAATTATGAACAAAGGAGGCCTTATTGTTGCAAAAAAAGAAATGACTAAGATGTGGATTGGAGATATGTTTGTCCCTGTTACTTTGACAAAAGTAATTCCACAAGAGATAGTAAGATACAAAACAGCTGAAAAGGACTGATATGTTGCTGCAGTTGTATGAGTTGAGAAAAAGATTCTCAAAAAAGAAAAAGGACAAAAAATTGCCTATTCTGATGTTATAGAATTTGATGTAGATGATTCTTTTATCAAAAATAACGAAGCTGGAAAGGTTTTGGATGCCGGTTTGTTGGAGGGAGTTACTCTTGTAGACGTGATTGGTCATGCCAAAGGAAAGGGTTTCCAAGGAGTTATGAAAAGACATCATACCAAATGAGGACCAAAGACACATGGATCTAAGTTTCATAGACATATTGGATCTTTAGGAAATAGAAAGCCTAGAAGAACTTTAAAGTGACATCCTCATGCAGGACATATGTGAACACAACGTGTCACTCTTCAAAAAATAAATATTGTTGATGTTATTACTAGAGATGCAGAACAGCTTATTGTCTTGAGAGGTTCTCTTCCAGGAGCATATAATGGCTTACTAAAAATCGTTTTGAAATAATTCTTTTTTTACCTCTTCCTTAGTGTTTGAGATGGCATATACTATAGATATATTTGATACTAAATGAAAAGTAGTTTCGACATTTGCTTTGGATGAAAAGCTTTTTTGTGATGAAATTGTTAATAAAGATCTTATCCATGAATATTATCTTCTTCAAATGAGCAATGCTCGTAATAATCCAGCATGTGTAAAGTGAAGATGAGAGGTTAATGGATCTTGAAGAAAACTTTATAAGCAAAAAGGAACAGGAAATGCGAGAGTGGGAGACAAAAATTCTCCTATTAGAAGATGAGGTGGAGTCGCTTTTGGTCCTAGAGGAGAAAGAAATTTCACTAAGGCAATGAATAAAAAAGCAAGAAGAGTTGCACTCAATGGATTACTTACCCTTAAAGCTCAAGAGCAAGGTTTGATGTGAATTACAGGACTTTCTTTTGATGCTCCAAAGACTAAAATGGCAGTTGATGTTTTGAAAAATCTTGGACTTACAAATAAAAAAGTTGTTGTTGTTTTGGACAAAAACGATGAACAACTCAAGAAATCATTTAGAAATGTGGAGGGTGTAAAATATCTTTTGGTAAATTATCTCAATCCATTTGATATCATGCATGCAGATACAATTCTCTTTACAGAACATTCTCTTCAAGAGTTACAAAAATAATTTTATACGTTTATCTTATATGGACAATGACCTTTAAACAGATACTTCAGACAAGAGCAAAAAAATCAGTACAAGCAAAGGCAATACATAAGTTTTGACCTTATGATGTTATTTTGGCTCCTATTCTTACTGAAAAGACTCATAAACAACAGGCAACAGAAAATAGTTATGCCTTCAAGGTGCACTCTGATGCTAATAAAAATGATGTAAGGCAGGCTATAGAATTTTTGTACAAGGTTACTCCTTTGGATGTTCGTATGACTTCAGTAGTTGTAAAATGAAGATCTCAAAGAAAACTTGTAAGAAAAGCGTACAAAAAGGCTATTGTTCGTCTTGGAAAAAAAGACAAAATAGAGGTTTGAGTTTAGTTTGAAGCTTAAAGCTAAAAGCTTGAAGATAAATGAATAAAATTGTTTTACTTTACTGTATGTTGTAAGCATGGCACTCAAGAAATATAGACCATATACTCCTTCAAGACGTTTTATGATCTGATACGATTTTAGTGATATAACTACTAAGAAACCAGAAAAGAGTTTAGTTACTTCTCTTGGAAGAACAGGAGGAAGAAATAACTCTGGTAGAATTACTTCTAGATCTATGTGAGGTGGACATAAAAGACTTTATAGAATTATGGATTTTAGAGGATATGATAAATGTGATATTCCAGCTAAAGTTGCTAGTATAGAATACGATCCCTACAGAACATCAAGAATTGTCCTTTTGCATTATGCAGATGGAGAAAAGAGATATGTTCTTGGATGGAAAAAAGTTGCTGTGGGAGATCCTGTGATTACAGGAGAAAAAGCTCCAATTGTGTCATGAAATAGAAAACAATTGAAACATATTCCAGAATGAGTGAATGTCTTCAATCTTGAAGTAACACCATTTAGTGAAGGAAAACTTATCAAATCTGCTGGTTCTTATGCGAGTATTGTAGGTAGAGATGAGGCAGCTAAGAAAGTGTTTATTAAACTTCCTTCTGGAGAAGTAAGAAAATTTAATCAAGATTGTTGGGCTACTATCTGAGAAATAGGTAATGATCAACATCAAAATATCGTTATAGGGAAAGCTGGAAGACAAAGATGGTTAGGTAAAAAGCCACATGTTCTTGGTAAAAATATGAATCCGGTAGATCATCCACATGGAGGTGGGGAATGACATTCGCCTATCTGATCCAAGAGAGGACAGAAATCATTTGCTGGAAAACTTGTATCAGCTGGTATCAAAACAAGAGATAAGAAAAAATGGTCAACTAAGTTTATTGTTTCTAAAAGAACGAAGAATTAGTAGTAAGTATTAAGTAGTAAGTATTAAGTAGCAAGTAAAGGTTCAAAATATGTTCAAAATTTATTTTACTCCTAACGAGTTTATATATTATGGCAAGATCACTAAAAAAAGGGTTCTATGTGAACGAAAAAATACTCCTCAAAGTCAAAAAAATGACAGAAACGGGTGATAGAAAAGTAGTTAAGATTCGAGATAGATCATGTCATATAGTTCCTGATATGATTGGATTCACCTTCGCTGTACATAATGGTAAACAATTTGTTAGTGTATATGTGACTGAGGATATGATTTGACATAAGCTTGGAGAATTTGTTCCTACAAGAACATTTAGAGGACATCCGTTCTAAATAGTACTGAGTATTAAGTAGCAAGTACATACTTATTGAGTTTATATTTATATTATCTTTGTTTTATGATGGAGAAAAATCTCACCGCGACACTCAAATATGCCTTATTGTCTGATAAAAAAATGGCAGTAATTGCAAAATTAGTTGTTGGAAAAAAAGTAGAAGATGCTTTGGCTCAACTACAATATATGCCTAAGAAATGAGCAAAGGTTCTAGCAAAAGTCATCCATTCTGCATATGCAAATGCAACCAAGAATGGAGATTCAGACGCTACTTCTTTGTACATCAAACAAATCTATGTGACTAGAGCACCTAAGATAAAGAGAGTAAGGTTTGTCTCAAGATCAAGAATTAGTCATTATGTGAAGTATAGATGTTTCGTGAAGGTGTTTTTACTTGTTAAATAATTCGTAGTATGGGAGCAAAAGCAAATCCAATGTGAATGAGAGTTGGGATTACGAAGTCTCGACCTTGTGAATGGTTCGCTAAACACAAAAGATTATGATGAGATTTCTTTGTAGAAGATATAAAGATTAGAAATTTTGTAGATATGTATTTTGGTAGATCTGGTATTTCAAAAGTTGTTATCAGAAAAACAGCAAAGGAAGGAGAAATTATTATTTTTTCTTCTAAGGTTGGTGTTTTGATGGGGAAACAATGAGAAAAAATTAAGTCATTTGAAGATGCACTCAAAAAGAAATTTGGTAAAGACATAAAAGTTGCTATCAAGGAAGTGAAGATACCTGAATTATCAGCTAAGATTATGGCTGAATTTATTTCTACACAATTGGAAGCGAGAATGCCTTATAGAAAGGTTATTAAAAATCTTCTTCCGAAAGTTATGGAAAAATGAGCTTCTGGTATCAAGGTTCAAGTAGGAGGAAGACTTGGTTGAGTAGATATCTCTAGATCAGAAAAATTTATTGAATGAAGAGTGTCTTTGCAAACATTTAGGTCAGATATTGATTATTATTATATGCAAGCAAGAACAAAATATGGTATGCTTGGAGTGAAAGTTTGGATCGAAAAAGGACAGTTGTACGCTCATAAACAACAAGCAGCGACTTCAGCGACAAAGAAAATAAGTTTATAATTACTGATTTTATTCCTATGTGTATGTGTCATGTTATTAACTCCTAAAAGATGGAAATATAGAAAGACGATTGTAAAATCTCTCAAAGGGAAATCGTCTAGAGGTTCTACAGTAGCTTTTGGTGACTATGGTCTTAAAGCGACAACGAGTGCTTATGTTACTAATAAGCAGATAGAGGCTGCAAGAAAAGTAATAGTAAGATCTGTAAAAAAAGTTGGAAAGCTCTGGATTAGAGTGTTCCCTGATGTTCCGTTTACTAAGAAGTGATTAGAAATGCCTATGGGAACAGGAAAAGGAGATGTAGATATCTATACTGCGTCAGTAAGAAAATGAAGAATATTATTTGAAGTTACTGGTTTGTCTAGAGAACTTGCTCAAGAAGCACTTATCAAGGCATCAAAAAAACTTCCTGTAAAGGCAAGATTCGTTGCTAAATGAGAAATTAAATAATTATACCATATTACTTTATTTCCACTAAATGATTATCTATGAAAGGAAAGGCATTGTTTATGAAAGAACTCACTGAAAAAACTATAAAAGAACTTGTTCAGATGAGACAAAAACTCAAGAGAGAACTCTATGATCTCAAAATGAAAAATGCAATCAAAGGGCTAAAGGAGACTCATAAATTATGAGATCTTAAAATAAAAATAGCTAGAATAAATACTGTTTTAACTCGTAAAATACAGGAAAACAATGGTGATCATATGAAGTAAAAGTATCAAAGAACTTCTTGGAGAAGTAGTAAGTGATAAGGTAAGTTCTACTCGTACTGTTTTGGTGAAATCTGTTAAGGTTCATCCTTTGTACAAGAAGAGATTTATTGTGAGAAAAAAGTACTATGCTCATGATCCACAAAATCTTTCTAAGCTTGGAGATACAGTAAATATTAGAGAGACTACTCCTGTGAGTAAAACAAAGAAACGATTGGTCGTAGATGTTGTAAAGTGATAATTTTATCTTTTTAAATTTATACCTATGCTTAAGGTAGAATCTGTTGTGTTGGTTGCTGATAATACATGAGTAAAAAAATGAAAAATCATAAGAATACTCAAGTGATCTACAGCTAAAACAGCGACAATATGAGATAGAGTAATGCTTGCGGTAAGAGAAACAGCTCCAACAAGTTCTATCAAAAAAGGAGATGTTGTTCAAGCTATTATTGTAAGAATTAGAAAAGAAATCCCAAGATCAGACTGAACATATGTAAGGTTTGGAGATAATGCAGTGGTTTTGATGTCCAAAGATGCAAAAGGAGAAATCAAGCCTATAGGAAAAAGAATTTTTGGTCCTGTTGCTAGAGAATTGAGACTTTTGGGATATAAAAATATTACTAATATGGCTGAAGAAACTGTTTAGAACTTAGATAGGAGAGCTTAGATCTTAGACCTAGCTCGTGAAAATATTTACTTTATATGTCGTTCAATTATGAAAAAATTAAGAGTAGGAGATCCTGTGCAAGTTATTGCTGGTAAACATAAAGGTAAGATTTCTGTTATTACCTCTTTGTCTGATGACCTTGTTGTGGTAAAGTGAGTAAATGAAGTCAAGAAAGCAATGAAAGGTAAGGGATTTATAAAGAAGACTCTTCCTATACATATCTCTAATGTTATGTATTATCTCGAATCAGAAAAAAAGCCTACTAAGGTAAAGATTACTGAAGATGCAAAAGGGAAAAAAGTTAGACAATCAAAAAAGACAGGTACCTCACTTAAATAATCATTTTTATTGCGTTATTCTTATTAGGAATGAACAGTTTGGAAAAATTTAGAAAAGAAGTTCGCTCAGATCTTCAAAAGAAAATTGGAGTGAAAAATATTAATGCAGTTCCAAAGCTTGATAGAGTTATTGTCGCTATTGGTATTGGATCTTTGGTAACGAGAAAATCTTTAAAAGATTTTGATGAATTTGAAAAGAATCTTCAAAAGATTACTGGTCAAAAGCCACGTTTGATTAAGTCCAAAAAAGCTATTTCTAACTTCAAATTGAGAGAAGGTTTGCCTGTTATGTTGCAAGTTACTCTTAGAAAAGCAAAAGCATATGATTTTGTAGATAAGTTTGTTAAATTAGTATTGCCTAGAGTGAGAGATTTCTCTGGATTAACAGAAAAGTCATTTGATTCTCAAGCTAATTATTCTATAGGAATACAAAATTATAACATTTTTCCAGAGCTTTCTTTGGATGATGTGACTCATACTATGGGTCTTCAAATCAATTTAGTAACAACAACTAAAGATATGGCGCAATCTAAAGCTCTTTTACAATCATTGGGGCTTCTCTTCAAATAATACTTTTCTTTATCTAAATAAACTTATTGTTTAATGGCAAGAACTTCGCTTAAAGCAAAACAGTGAAAAATGTATGATGATAAATTTGTACATGGTAAAACACTTAAACAACCAACAAAATTCTACAATAGATGTAGATTGTGTGGTAGATCAAAATCATATATTAGAGATTTTGGTATCTGCAGAGTTTGTTTGAGAAAATATGCGAGAGAGTGATTAATTATGTGACTTAAAAAAGCAAGTTGGTAAGAACTGTTTCTTTTTATTTTGTTTGTATGGTAGATAATGACCTACGTTAATGCACCTATTCATGATCTCTTGATCAGGATTAAAAATGCTTATATGGCTAGAAAAACTAAAATCGAAGATATTCCTTTTTCTGTCTTTAAGGTATCAATTTTGGATTTGTTGAAACAATATGGATTCATTAAAGAATTTGTTGTTGTTGAGCAACCAGGATCTGTTAAGAAAACCTTACATGTTGTTTTGAAAAAAGTCGTCAATCCTATCGATGATATTCCTCATGTAAAATTCTTTTCAAAGCCTTCTAGGCCATGGTATGTATCTTATAAAGATCTAAAGTTGGTCGCATGAGGTAAGGGAATAGGAATTATTTCTACGAATCAAGGACTTATGGCAACTCATGTAGCTCATACCAAGAAGATTGGATGAGAATTGATTGCTGAAATATATTAGTAGATCTTAGATTGGACGGATTAGAACTTAGATACGGAACTCAGAAACAGTAATTTAAAATTTATTTATATATCATATATTACTATGTCTAAAGTAGGAAAAAAAATCATTATGATACCCGAAGGAGTAGAGGTTACTCTTGACCAGAATCATCTTACGGTAAAGGGACCGAAAGGGACTCTTTCTTATGATCTTTTGGATGGAGTACAATTGACGACTGAAGATGGTCATATTGCTATTGTGGTTGCAGATGAAGAAAAAAGAAATATCTGGGGACTAACAAGAACACTTGTTGCTAATATGGTTGAGTGAGTTACTCATGGATATGAAAAGAAACTCTTGGTTATGGGAGTTGGATATGGAGCTAAACTAGAAGGAAAAAGACTTATTCTTTCCATAGGATTTTCTCACAAGGTAAACTTTGATGTGCCAGAACGTATCGCAGTAAGTGTCGAACAAGATGTAAAAGGTAATTCTATTATTATCTTGAGTGGTATCGACAAGCAATATCTTGGTGAAATCGCAGCAAGTCTCAAGGCACTTAAGAAACCAGAACCATATAAAGGAAAGGGAATTAGATATATAGATGAGTTTATTAAGTTGAAACCAGGTAAAACAAGTAAGAAATAATTTTATTTTTGTTATAGCTAGTTCAAATGCAAAATTTGAAAAAGGAAAAATGAAAAAAAGTAATCAGATTTATCAGAAGAAAAATAAAGGTAAATGCAAAAATTAAATCTGCATTGCCTGAATTTAGAGTTGTAATCAATAAATCAAATTTGTATGTTACTGCTCAAGTTCTTGATCTTACTGGTAATGTTCTTGCCTGTATTTCAGATAAATGAATGGCTGCTCCTACTAAGACAGAAAGAGCACTTCTTGCTGGTCAATCATTAGCAGATCTCATGAAGAAAAAAGGTATCGAAAAAGCAACGTTTGATAGAAATGGATATCTCTATCATGGGAGAGTAAAAGCAATGGCTGATGGATTAAGAAAAGGTGGAATTACCTTATAGTTTTTTTATCATATAGGAATTTAAAAATATTCCTATAGATAGAAGCGACGTTAAACTTTTTATGTCTTTTGAGTACCCAAAGAATAAAGAAGTTTCGGCGTCTTGTTTTATCTTGTGTTATGTCTATAGTGATGAAATCTGGGAATAAAGATAAACCAAAGAAGGAATTTGATGAACTCTTGTTAGAAGTAAGAAGAGTTACTAGAGTTACTACTTGAGGAAGAAAACTTTCTTTTAGAGCGACTGTTTTGGTTGGTAATAAAAAAGGAAAGATTTGAATAGGAGTTTCTAAGGGACTTGATGTGTCTTCTGCTGTAAGCAAGGCTTCTCGTGAAGCATATAAAAATATGTTTATGGTCCCTATTACAGAAGGAAAAACTGTTCCGTATGTGCTTTCTACTAAATACAAAGCTTGTCTTGTAAAACTTCTGCCAGCTAGTAGAGGTACAGGTTTGAAAGCTGGTTCTTCTGTAAGAGCTGTTTTGGAATTAGCAGGATATGAAAATATGTTGTCTAAAATTGTAGGATCAAATAATAAACTTAATAATGCTTTGACTACTATTAGAGCCCTCTCTAGTTATAAACATGCACAACACTTCAATAAAGTTATAGCTGTTTCAAATGATGATGATCAAGATGAGGAAGAAGAAACACTTGTTGCATGAGAAGTAAAGGTAGAGAAAGGAAAAGTTGTCTCTTCTGAGCAATCTGAAACACCAAAGAAAGCATCAACCCCAAAAGCAACACCCAAAAAAGCTAGTTCAGCTAAAAAATAATTTTTATACTCATTACACTTATTCCTATGAGATTACACGAACTTGTTAAAAGTAAAGGACTACATACTAAGCAAAGAAGAAGAGGAAGAGGAAACGCTACAGGAACAGGAAACTATTCTAGTAGAGGTCTCAAATGACAAAAAGCGAGAAGTGGTCACTCTATGAAACCATTCTTTGAATGAGGTCAGACTTCTATTGTACAAAGACTTCCTAAAGCAAGAGGATTTACTAGATATTTCAAGCTAGTGAAGGATTTTCAAATTGTTAATTTGGGAAAACTCAATCAAGATGAGAGAGTTGCTGATACTATGGAAATTAGTAAAGCATCTTTGAAGGCACTAGGATATATTGCTCATGTAAAGGGTCTTGTTAAAATTCTATGAGATGGTGAGTATACAAAGCATTTGACCTTTACTGATATTGATGCATTTTCTACTTCTGCTCAAGCAAAAATTGCTACTCCTGGATCGGCAGCAAAACCATCTAGAGTATACAAGAAAATAGAGAAAACTAAAAAGCTTGTTAAAAAGGTTAAAGTTGCGCCAAAAAAAGTAGTAGAGAAAAAGGCTCCAGTTAAAAAAGTAGAAGAAAAAACAGTTGCACCCAAAAAAGTAGTAGAAAAAATAGTAGAAAAAAAAGTTGCGCCAAAAAAAGTAGTAGAGAAAAAGGCTCCTGCCGTAGCAGATAAACCAGCTAAAAAGGCTCCAGTCAAAAAAGCTCCAGCTAAAAAAGCGTAATACCGTCTTTCAGAAGTTTTGACGTCTTATTTTATGTCTTATGGCTTTCTTTATGGGAACGTTCTTAAAAAAAATTCAGGAGATTCGAGAAAATGAAACAATAAGAAAGAAGATCATCTTTACGCTTGTAATGCTTGCAGTATACAGACTTTTGGTATTTATTCCTGTGCCTTTTGTGAATATTTCTACATTGATGACAAAGACATTGGAGGCAAGTGCAGGTGGTTCTGGACTTAGTTATTTTCTTATGCTTTTGTGAGGGTCTTTACATCAATTTTCTATCATAGCAGTAGGACTTGCTGCATATATCAATGCATCAATTATTATGCAACTTTTGGGATCTGTCATTCCTCATTTGGAAGAATTGACGGAACAAGGGGAAGCTGGACAACAAAAAATAGCTCAATATACAAGATATCTTTCTGTGCCATTAGCTTTCTTACAATCCATTGGTATGGTATTTTTCATTAATTATCTCTTGGGAGGAAATGTAATCAGTACAGCACTTCCTACATTGATTATTAGTGCGTTGGTTATGACTGTGGGATCTATTCTTTTGATGCGAATTGGAGAATTGATTACTGAGAAGGGTATCTCCAATGGAGTCTCTCTTTTGATCTTTGCTTCTATCGTCTCTGGAATTATCCAAAAAATATATTCAAGTATATCAAGTTCAGATAGTATGTTTGGTGTGATTATCTTTATGCTGATCATTGTCTTGGTTCTTATCTTTCTTTCGATCTTTATCTTGAAGTCTATCAAAGAGATCCCTGTAATTTATGCAAGAAGAGGAAAAGTACAAGAGTCTTCATCACTTCCTATTCCTATGAATCCTGTAGGTATGGTGCCTATTATCTTCTCTATCGCTTTCGTATCGTTTCCTTATCTGATGTCGAAACTAATTACTCAATTTCAACCTATGAATACTAAGTTAGTCGCTATAGCTAATTGGATAGAGATTAACTTAAATATCTATTCTCAACAACCAGGTATCTTAGCTATTCTCTTGTATTTTGCTTTGATTATCGTGTTTACGTTCTTCTATACTTTGATCGTATTTAGTCCAGAAAAAATTTCTGACAATATCCAGAAAAGATGAGGTTTCGTCCCAGGTATTAGACCAGGAAAAGAAACAGCAAAATATATCAATGGTATCCTTATGCATCTTTGTTTGCGAGGAGGTGTTGGTTTAGGACTTATAGGAATCTATAGTTATATCCTCAATTATATCCCATTTGTTCAGGATCTTGTGCAATCGTTAGGGTCTTTGCCTGTCGTAGTTACTGGTTCTGGAGTTATTATTATCGTGGGAGTAGTACAAGATGTTGTTGGTAAGATGAAAACTGATATGTTGATGCAAAGATATGATAAAATTGATCTGACTCATGTGGATAAAAATGTTCGCGGATTGTAAAAAAGAACTTAGAGGGTAGAGCTTAGATCTTAGACTTAAAAATTTCTTATCTAAGGTCTAAGAGCTTCTATCTACTAACTATATAAAAGCTGAATTAGTCTACGGATTGGTTCAGTTTTTTTGTTGAGTAGTAAGTACAAAGTAGTAAGTACAAAGTATTGTATCAGTACAAAAAATTCTGTTTTTGGGAAATAATATGTATTGACTTTTGTATATAAATATATAATATTTTCCCTGTATTTATTCCTAATTTATTGTGGTGGTTACAAAAACAGATGCATTCAATATATCAAAATGAGAAGAAGCTTCTAAGTCTTCTTCACTAAAAGAAGAGAGGATGAATAAGAGAAAATTAATCCTTACTACTTTGTCATGAGCTGAAAAACATAAAAATTGATCTCATAGTGGATCTAGCTTTCATCATATCAATAAGGATGGGTCTGGCTTTTCTCACTCGTCTTCTGTAAAAAAAGATGGGTCTTGTGTAGACAATATTTATGTTCGATGAAGCAATGCTTTTCGAGCATAGATTATATTAATATAATGAATAAAAAATCGCTTAGCGATTTTTTTTCTCTGAAATTATTAGATAGGAGTTTAGGGGGTTCTATGTGTAAAATAACGTGTCGTAAGGAACGGTTTCAAACCGTTCCCTACAAAAAGCTACATTATTCATTATACACTATACATTATACACTCAGTGTTAGCGTTTAGAACTTATTGCCTTAAATATATAATAGAAAGCTGAATTGGTCTACGGATTGGTTCAGTTTTTTTGTGTGTTGGATTGCAGAGAATTGCTTAGAAGATTCCAGAAAATTTCAGATTATTTTGTATGGTAATAGGTTGTTACATTGCTTGTGTGGTTGTCTCTGTATATACAGGTAGACTGATTGTTGTCACACAGTCTTCTGTCTCATAATTACTTTCGAATGAGCCACCTAGTTATTTCATATATTCCTTAAATATTTTGGTTCATGTTCCACTAGAAAAATTTTCTGGATTCTTTTCCTTCTTCTTGTTGGTGAGGGTGATGATGAGTTTGTTATCTTTTGTAACTATTGAAATATATCCGTTTGTGCCGTACTTTCTATAGTTTTCACTGATTTCGTCTATAATTGCTTTAAAGACTCGATTACTGCAAAGAATATAGGCATCATCTTCTGTGTGTACCTCTCATCACGTTTTTAATTTCGTTCTAATATATGAGATAATTTTATCTATTCCCGTTGCTTCCTTTAAACTAATAGTAATATCGTTTAATGATTTGATAGTTTCAATAAGTTTTGGTTTGTATTTATTTATTCTACTAAAGCATTCCATCATGTCCTCATCAAATGGTCTTTCTTTAAGCCAATTAGCAACAATGTCACATGCTCAAAAATATAGATAAATTTCTCACGAAATACGATGGCTTCGATCGCGATATTGTGTATTATCTGGTTGTAATGGGTTTTTGATTATTTTGACAAGGGCTTTCCATATTTCCATTTGTCATTCTAATATAGATAGAAGTTTGCTATCGTCTTTGTCTATATTTGTGGTTTCTAAATTTTCTACAATTGGGAAAAGCTTTTTTCTTGTATTTGATAATCGAATATTCTCTATTGAACATGGCTGCATCGTTTCGATGAGTTCTTTTTGTTTATCTGCAAGAGTTCTTGTTTTCTCTTCTAAATTTTTGTTCATATCTTCCATTGGCGATAGCGAAAAAAAATAAATTAATAAGATAACAATATTATATTATATATTATCTATTTAAAGTCAATCTTTATTTCTTTATGTTTTAGCAGATTCTTGCTCTTTTATGGTCTTCTGGATATACTTATTGTATATTTAGTCCTTTCTGTATTGGCTATGTTTGTGGACAAGAAGACCCTCTCTCTTATTACCCTGATGTTGATGTGATTTCGACTAAGTTTTTTGTTTGCTGATCATATATTTTCTTCTTCTGTAAATGTTTCTCTGCCTGAAGTTTGATTGTCTTCTGCAGAGCAAGAAAAACTAGGTAGTATCGCTGGTGGATTGGATATGGTGGCTACAGATGATCCTTTGGTTCATAATGCTGCGACGAATGAAATATCTTCGTGAAATGTTTTTTCTGCCTCATGAAATCAGCTCTTGGCTTCTTTGCCTCAACAACGTTCTTTGGAAGAACTTCATCTCTTGGAATCTCTCTACAAAAAAAATAAAGATATCCATGTTCTTGCTACCTTGATCCAAGGATTGGCTACGAATTATCAATTTAGTGATGCGTATACGTATGCCAAAGAGTTGATGAAACAAGCTGACTACGAAAAACAGATTGACGTCAAAACCCTTCTGTATGTTTTTCTACATAGTGACGATGTAAGCCTAGAAAGTTCAACAAGTATACAAACCGTCATTTCTCCTTTGCTCCAACAATGGAGAGGTGAGTGATTGCTTACTCAAGATGATGTTTCTTTTTATCAATGATTATTCGCTCTGTGGAATAAAGATTATTCTGGAGCGTCTGCATCATTTCAATCTCTTCGTGCTTCTAATTATGTTGCGGTAGTTCAAGCCTATCAAAAAGCACTCTGAGAAGCTAATGCTCAAGTATGAGCTCCCGTGTATTATAAAGATGCTTTAGTGAGTCTCGCTTTTTTGAAGAATGGATATTTTACAATAGCTAAGAGACTTGCTTTGTCTGCTCTTGCTCAAAATGACACGTATGTTTTGCCTTATCAAGTTTTAGCATATGCTAATTTCCTTAGTACTCATCGAGAAGCGTCAGCACAATATTTTCTTACCTTAGTGGATCTAGATCCTTCTCATGCTAGTGAATATACTTTTTTGGTTGGCGTCTCTCAATATCGAATGGGTGTCTATGACCAGGCACTTTTGTATCTCAATCAAGTGCAAGATCCCTTATTGTTGACTGATGTGTATAGATATCAATTACTTTCTTCACTTGCTTTGCAAGATACTGATGGAGCTGTTCGTATATGGCAAAAACTCTTGGGACAACAAGATATTTCTGCATCAGATTTTCAATATTTCTTTGAAAACTTCTTTTTCTTCCCGTATCGTACAGGGCAACCTTTTTCTTTGTATAGTCAGAATACTCAGTTAGCATCTTTGTATTCTCAGTCTTGTATTCAGTTATTTTCTGGACAGCAAGATGTGTGTTTGTATGGAGATATTGCTCAGTGACTTGTTCAACAAAATTGGACTTGATTAGAGCGTCCACTTTTGTATCTATCTACTAGGTATCATCAATCATATTTGTATCATGTCTTGGGAGATTATTATACCTTCTCCAAAGAGTATGCTCAGGCTAAAGAAGCCTATTCTAAAGCTCTGAATATCTGTGATGATGCTAATGAAGAAATTTTGTTACAAAATAATTTGGCAAAGGTATTGCATCTTTCTTCATAATTTTGTTTTCTTTTAGTTGCATTGTGCTGTATGAAGTTCCATTTTCTTAAATGGTTTTCTTTTGCTATGCTTATAATGGGAATTGCTTTTCGATTTCCTGTTTTTGCTGGTACTTCAACATCAACACCTTCTATATGTTCTTCTTCATCTCCTGTTTGCTTTGCTGCACCTAAAGAATTTTCTCTTATGATGGATCTTTGTCGTGATCTTATCCAAAGTATCAGAACGATATGACCACAGTCACCCTATCTTGGTAAATATGTCCATCCCAATCGATTTCAATGAGATGTCTTTACCCCTCCTACCCAAAACATTGCAGAAAAATCTTTGACTACTGCTCAGCAAGTGCTTGATTTTTCTACTGCTACTACCGCTATTTTTAGCTCTCCCCAACAAGGTGGATGAGTCCAAGATATTTTTGCCTGAACATTAGTTTTGTTTAAAGATTCAGCTTTTCTAAGAGATCTCCGCACTTTACAAGATATTCAAGCCTTGCTTACTCAGAAAAAATATGAGTTAGGTCTTGGAGGAGGGTGGTTTTCTCCTATCAATGATGCTAATAGAAAAAAGATTCAAATGATTTTGACTGCGTATAAGAAAAAATGACTTTTGTGAGGTGAAGTAGATTCTGTAAATATAAAGCAAGGTATCTTATATAATCAAGTGCTTGTTGTTGTAGACGCGCTGCTTTCTGCTTTGCAAGATTATTTGTCTTTGAGCTCTGATACTGATGGAGATACGCTTGCTCAGCTTAAAACATCTCTCTGGTGAGGTGTAGATACTTTGCATCTTGTTCTTTCTCCTGAAGCATTGTCCTCACTGGATGCTCAATATGCTTGTGCAAGATGATCAGCAAATGTCTGTAGTAAATCTTTTGCAACGTTTAAAAGTGGAGCAAAATTGTTTGCTTCTGCATGATCTTCTGTAGGAAAATGATTGTGAGATTTCGTCAAAAAAATTACTGATGCTACGAAGAGACTTGTCCAAATTTTTTCTGCAAAGCCTTCTGATGAAAGCAAGCGTAGAGAACAAGAACTTTTGACTGCATATTATGGTAATCAAGTGTCTACAAAAAAATTTCTGAGTTCACTTACGTGATTCCTTTCTTCTTTGGTTTCGGTTTCTTCTGAAAATAGCACATTTCCCCTCAAAGATATGTTCCAAAATCGGAGAAGTCGCGTTGTCGATACCCAGCATATTGTTGCTGATCGCGTAGAAAATGTTGGCAATGTGTCGACGACCTCAGTTTCTCCTGTATCTTCGTTTGCTGGATATCTTACCTTGTGACTTGATGATCTTTTGCAATCTCAACACCTGGATATGCAATCGGTGCTTTTGAGTGATGTGAAAGATTTTACCGCAATCTTTACTATCCTAGGAAAACAAATTACCCAAATAAATGCACTTATTTGAACTAAAGATGAGTGATTACTCAAAACGATTACTGCCAGTGCCAATCTGCAGTGTTCTCAATAATTTTTATTTTTTGAACGTATAATGCTGTCTAGAGTTTCGAGTTTGTTTCTTGTGTGTTGCTGTGTATTGGGGCTAAGTATAGCTCGTGTTTCTGCAAACTCTCTGGATACCTATGTATCCTCTCTCAGTGATCAGCTTCTTTTTTCTTCTTCAGATAGTCTTTCGGTAAAAAATATTGTACAAAAATATTGTCAGGCAGTACAGACGTCTCCGCTCTTTACTGGTGATGACTTTGTGTATTCTGCAGATCAATCTGCTTTTGTTTTTCTGCTTTGTAATCATGTTGGTATGACTTCATCTTTTGATACTCGTGTGTTTGCTCAGTGAATAAAAGATGATGCTAATAAAAAGATTTTTAAAGTAGCAACATTTAAGGGATTTGGAATATCCTCACTTGCTTGTTCTTCCTCTACTTCTATGAATGGTTGTGATCTTTCTAAGGCCTTACCACCATTGTTTTCTACGATTTTAAATGATTATACCAATATTAAGCAATCTAATCTTTATGGAGTGACGCAAACAAAACTTCCCAAAGAGACTCTTATTACTCTTGCGGATTCATTTGCTCGTGCATATTTTACTCCTGGACTTGTCCTTTGTGGTGAGTGAAGTCGTTATCCTCAAACCTGTGCAGCAATGAAAGATTATATTCAGTCAGCTTCCAAATCATTCTCCAATTCGACATTATTTTATCCTGATGCTCTTGTTGCTTGGTCTAGTGCTGTTCATGATTCTTGTTCTTTGGGATCTTCCAATTATCTCTTTATCCCCTGTGGACTTTTGTGAGATAGTCGTGACTCATTGCAATGATTTACTGCATTGCTTTATAATGAGGAATTTTATTATCGTTTATTTATAAATTATTATATGATTGTTTTGAGTGCAAATCCTCAAATTATTTCTTCTTCTCCTGACGTGATCTCTCGTGATATATTTGAAAAGAAAACTCGTTTTGCAAATGAACTACTCTGGACTCAAAAGGCTATTTCATCTACTATTAGGTCTTTGCGTGATGTCTATGCAGCGTTCCCTTTGCATCTTGGATTTATGCTCTATCAAGAAGATCTGATGTCTTTTGGAAAACGTCTTGCTACGCTTGCTGATCCCCTTTATACCTTGAGTGATAAACTGAAGAATGTACAAAAACCTTAAATCCTTAGTACTTTGTGCTTTGTTAGCAGGAATATTTCTTCCTGTGGTTTTTGGTGTTGATTTGTCTAAGTCACTTTCTCAGGAAGCTCAAAATACCTTTTCTTCACAAGATATCTTTGGTGGAGGACTTATTGTGCCTGATTTATATGCTGCTCATTTGCGTCTTGCTCAGCATAATGAAATCACTTCTAGTGATATCGCACTGAAAGGGATTGTAGATTATTATGCTCGTCAATCTTGTGTGGTGAATACTACAGATATCTTTTCTCTGGTGTCTGATAGTGTCCCTGCTTTTAATCTTGTGCTTCAACAAACGGTATTGCCACTTATTAGCAAAAATATGTTTGCTTCATTGAATATATCGTCTTCATCGTCTCAAACGGCTCTTACGAGAGCATATAGTCGTTTATTCGCTTGTAAGTCGATCCGCAATCCCACTCAAGAAGATTATGTTGCCGTCCAAAATGAAGTGTCTTCTTTGTATTTCCAGATATTGTCTTCATCTTTTCTTACTACTAATATTGTTCAAGATAATTATGGAGAAGATATCTTTTGGAATGGAAATCCAGATGATAGTCAATTTGATCTTTTGGTAGATATGCAGGCTATTGGCACGACATTTTTCACTACGTTTCAGGCTCCTCCTCAGATATTATTTTATGCTTTACCTCAACGTTCTTCGTATCTGGATACTCAACAGAGGATAGCAGCTTTGGACGTTTCTCCTGTTACACCACCGTCTTTCCCCTCAGAATCTTCTTCTTCCTGACGTGTGACTTTGCCTTACCGTGTTCCTTGAGAAAAGTTGGTAGCTAAAGAAACTGCTTCTTCGGTTCTTTCATCACCATCTTCTTCCTCTTCAAGTTCTCTTTCTCAAGCATCTTCTTCTCCTGCCCTTGCAGACAAGGATATTCAACATTTTTTGTCGACGACGAATACGCAGTTAGCTTCTTCTAGTTTTGATTTTGTCGTGTGAAATCAATGCGTGTCTGGTAGTGTGTTTACTCCTGCACTTAGTTCTCTTCAAGAGGCACAAGTGAGTGCTCAAGAATATCTGTCTGGAGTTGATTTTTTTCTCACTACGATTGCTTTAGAAGACAAGATAAATGATCATCTTCTTTCTGGATTTATAGCTCGTTATGCTTCGTTTTCTGGTCAGTTTTCTTCTCAATGAGGAGCGTCTTCTTCGGCTGGTCCTTCACCAGCTAATGATTATAGTCAGCAGGGATTTGTCTGATCTGAAACTACGGATTGTTCGGCACATTGTTCTCAGCTTCCTTTGTCTGATCAGTTTGCTTGTCAGGCCTCTTGTACAAAATCTTGTGTCCGTTCGTGTGATGGATTGCCTTTGGATCAAAAAGTGCTTTGTGTCAATGACTGTGCTTGTTTTATGGTTTCAGGGCCTCTTGGTTCTGGATGGAAAAATATTGAAAATCTTTTTAGTATCAAATTTTGTACACAACCCGTACAACAAGTATATGCTCAAAGAGGTAGGACAGTATTTAGTTTGGAATGAATTTTTGCAGGGTTGTCTGATATTCTTCGCTGATTGAAAAATAGTGGTAAGACGACAAAATTTACCAAAAGTAAGGAGGCTTTGGATGGAAATATTCTTTCTAAATTTGCTGAAGCAATAGACTTTACGATACGTGTGACTTTCAAACCCTTGTTCTCTCAATCTTCTCAGTCTCAGTTGCTTCGTGCTCGTCAACAGGACGCTACAAAACTAGCTCAATCAAATTTATGAATTGCCTCAGATGATGATTATACCAAATATCTTGTGCTTGCAAATCCTGCTGCATACAAAGCGAGTTTAGAACCAACTAATTCTTATGAGCAAACGCAAGCAAATGTCCAAAAATTTGCTACGCTCTCTGCACTTTCTTCATCATCTCAAAATACAGCTTCTCTTTATCAACAACAAAAATATGTTTTTCTTATGGATGATATTTTCTCGTTTCTCAAAGCTCATCAGCAATTTTGGGAGTATTCGTTCAAAGCTTTTGTAGATATGGATAGTGATGCAACTACCTTACAACAAAAAATTAATCAAGCTCAGTAAAATCTTTTGTACTTGGAGTCATTAGGAAAGAAATGCACTTGTGAGGAGTTTCATAATAGCATAAGAAAATGAGATAACAAGTACTCCTATGATTGCATTGGTGATTGCTTTTTTTCCTTCTGCTGGTTTTCCTCCAAAGATCTCTGTCGCGTAGAGATATCCTGCGTAAATTATCATAATCCCGCCAATAAGCAATCCTATCTGAGACAAAAAGCTGACTACATATACTATGTAATCTAGGAGCGTATTTCGTGTCATTACTCCTGAAGCCATTTGCTCTCCCAAAGATAATGTTTTTGCTCAATTATTATATGTTTCTCGTACTTTTCATCACTTCTTACCTATGCTTTCTACGGTTGTTTTTACTTTTCCTCCACTTTCTGCAGCCGGTATGATAGCGAAATCATTGGTTTGTGCTTTAGTAAGAGCGAGAGGAACTATGATGCTCCAGCTGATAAAAGATACTATTATGATTTTGTAGAGTTTTCTCATGCGCCAAGGAATATAATAAAAGTTATTTACTGCAACTTTTTGCGGCTGCTGCTTGATGTACCATCGTAGAAAATAGTGATTTTATCTGATTTATCAAGTCCATGAGCCCTATTACTTTTTCTTGGATAAAATATTTCATAGTGTATTTTTTATAGGTTTGGTCTAGAGTTTCATTGGATGTTTTTATCATGATCGTTTTGGTGTACTCATATTCTTTATTGATTCTTTCATTTATCATAGTTTGACATGTTGTGTATGCTTTGTCATCTATAAGAACTTTTTGACTTGTAATGCTATTGTATGCTTCTTTCATGATTTTGCAGATGGCATTATATTTATCGATAAGAGATACCTCAGAGGTATTGTATTTATCTAGAAATATTTTTATTTGGAGTGGTGAGCTCTTATCATTTATGGGTTTTTTTGTTTGTCGATATGCTGTGTATTCTTGTGCGATACCTTGGGATTGTGGACTTAATGCTCCTGTTGCTGCTTGCGAGATAAAGCTTCTTCGTTTGACTCCTGTTGGATCTCCGGCTAATCCGTAAGCAAATTCTGGTAGTGCATCAAGTCTTCTTATGCTGATGTCTATAAGGTGATCATAGAGATAAGGACTTGGGGGGTATCATTGAGCTTGTTTGTATCCTCCACAGTTGTTATTACTTATGCTACTACTTTGACAACAAAAATTTTTGAGATGATTAAGTGCTTTTTCTAATGCTTCTGCAGGTAGTGCACTGGTGAAGTTTTGCTGTTTTGGCTTATTGAGCATGTCTTGATAGGCATTGCTTGTTTGTATGTCTTGAAGGTTATTTACTAATCAACAATCATTATCTATCGCAAACATTCCTCATCCATAATATCCTAGTGTACATATTCCTAGTATATAAAGTATTTTTTTCATCGTGCTTGTGGTGGAGAAGTAAAATTTATGGTAATAGATTTTGTGTTTTGATTTCAATGTTTGCTATGTTTTGGTTTTGTTGGTCTTGTACTGTATATACGACTGTTCCAAGTTGAGTATTGTAGCCATAATATCCCTGAAGACTAGAAGCATATATGCCTGGTATATATATTTTCCCCGTATCGCTAACATATACTACACATTCGTTTTGGATATTCTTGATACAATATCCTCCAGCGAATTCTTGAAAGCTTTTGTCTTTTAGTTGTATTACTTCATAATTTGGTTTTCATTGAAACATCTTTATGTGTACTAATTTTTCTCAAGGAAGGCTTATTTGAAATAGTTTTTTTCCACTGTTTTTTTCTTGGACAATAATTTTGGGTATATGAGAAAGAAAATCTAATGGCAGAATAATTGTATTTTCTCGTCCAGAACGGATGCTTATTTGTCCATTTTGTGGATCTAAAGATCCTATACGCACTCCATTGTCTTGATAGAATCCTAATGTACTTCCAAATGAGAAGAGTCCTCCTGTGATGATATTTTGTTCAGGAGATAAGGTATATCCTCCTTTTGTATTTGCTAAGCTTCCGTTTATGTCTACGGATTTTCCTTCTCTTGTCCTTTGGAATGTTACCATTCCTTCATCGATATCATTTTGTATTTTAGCTATAATCTCTGATGTTTCTTTGTCTTTTTGATTGATTTGCATGATTTCTATTTTTGGGATATCTATTTTGAGGGTAATTTCTTCTTTCGCAATGTTCTTATTAGCGTCTATTGCTTTGAAAATATATTTTTGTTGTGTGGCTCCTGTGAAAAATAATCAAGGAATTTCGATCTCTCCTGTTTGTTGTGTTCCATTTTTTTGTGCTATGATTTCCCCATCTTTTTCTATACTCATGTTTTGTACGACTATATCATCTGTCCGTTTTGCTGAGAGCGTGTAATTTGTATTGATATATCATTGATGGGTGTTTCCTGTGGAGATATTCTGATTAGTTGTGTTCCTATGCAGTACAAATGTCCCTTCTGGCGCCTTATCGTCTCATAGAAGTTGATTTCCTAGCACAATCTGATTTGATCGAGGAGATGCTACTGTATACCATGAGTATCCAGGACTTGTACTTTTGTCTTGGAGTGTCGCAATCTCTGCATACATTCGTTGTCTTGGCATATTGTATAAAGAAATACTTATCTTGTCTTGCTCAGGATCGTAATATTTGATAGCAGTGATTTCTCCTGAGAGGAGTTTGCTTACTTGTTTTCTATTGATAGTATCTACACTAAGCAGTCCTGTGACATACGATGTGTCTTGAGGAAGTATGAGGATATATTTCTTTTGTGTTGTGTTTGTTCAAAAGAAATTGAATGACTGTATTTTCTCGAAGAAGTTCTCTATCTTATCGGTATATTTAATGATATATCCTTTTGGTTTATCGCCTAATTGGCTATTGTTTTTTCGTGCTACTTGAATGTCATTGAAACGTTGTCCTACAAGAGCAAAATTTTTGACCTCTTGCATAGCGTCTCGAACCTTTATGGTCGTATCTCCACATTGTATGTACCCATTTTGTTGGATATCTTGGATGCTCTCTATTCGTCGTTTTCCAAAATTACCTTGATATACATAATATCCATTGAATGTTTTTTGTAAAGCATTGCCTCACTTGGTTTTATATTCTGTATTTTGATCTGCATATTTTATATATATGGTATTTTGATCTCGCATGAAAAGGTCTTGTTTTTTGTCGTTATTCATATCTATACTTATATATTGTTTTCCTATTTGTGCACTTTGTTCGTTGTTGTTTATTACGTTGATGCTCACTTTTCCAGTTGATGCACCTGTTTCTACGAAAACTCACTGAACATAGGAAGAGATGTCAGGCTGATATCCTGCACTTTGATCCTGTGCACTAGGACATGTTCCGGAAGGACAAGAAGCATCTGCTATACGTATTTTGGACTGAGAAGGACTTGTTGCGTCTTGGATAGCTTCAATATTGTTTTGGAGGGTGGTAAGATATGATTTAGATTTATCATAAGTGTCTTTTGTCATTGCTAATTTATCTGGACCATCTTTATTTAGGGCATTGAGATATCATTGAACCAATCATTTGTTAAGATCTAGATATGTTTTTGTTGGGCTTTCTTGCTGAGCGATGATGTCCTGTGTCGCTTGTGGTAATTTTAATAAAGGAGTCTGTATATTTACCGATGTTTTTTCGTCTTTTACTAATTGGATAGTATTTTTTTTGAGGTCTGAAATAAATGTGTCATATTGTTGGATACTCTTGCTCAGCGATTGTATTTCTTGTCTCTTTTTGTTGATAATAGTTTGCGATACTTGTTGTGCATCATTGATTTCTTTGCTTGCAGGAGAGACTTGGTTATTTGATTTGATCGTTTGTATAATATCTTCGATTTTATTTATGGTTTTTTTGTCTGCTTTTGCATATTGCTTGAACTCCTGTAATCACTGATCTAACTTTTTATAAGCCTGGGCATAGCTAAGCTCTCCCGTGTTGTTGCTTTGCATAAATCACTGGAGATTGATAGGGTTGCTTGTTGTATCTATAGTTTGTTGAAGGGTATTTGATGCTGTGCTGATAGTATTTGTTCCTTGCTCTGCTGGCTTTTCTATGTTTTCTGTAATGGTTTTATTGCTCATGTTTACTACGTTGTCTATCAAGGTATAGATTCCTTCGAAATTAAACTTTAGTCTTGTATAGGCATCTACTTTATAATCAAATCATTGTAAAGGCGGATTTTTATATTTTGTTGTCATGTCGAAATAGTCGAAAGTCGGAACATTTCGTGTTCTTTGGGTGATTTGTTCTATTTTACCTTTTACTCATTTTTCTGCAACCAGTCCTATTCCTCACTTGATAATACAGAAAATTTTTCCTATGAAGTCAGCTATTTTTAGTGTTCCACCAATTTCTGGTAGTATCTTTGGGATCTTTGGTGCTGGAGGTAATACAGGTAAACTGAGTTCTACATTTGGAATAAATGAGGGTAATTCTGGTAATTGTGGTGGTCATGGTAATACAGGTATTGTTGGCATTTCTACTCCTATACTGTCTCCATTGATATGTATAGTCATGTCTGGTGGCTGAGGGAGACTAGGTAATTGAGGTAATGGTATTTTGACAGGGACGAGATTGAATTTTGGTAAGAGAATATCTATGCCTACTTCTACATGAGAGAGGTCTAGATGAATATCTGGTATTTTGAATGAAGGTATCTTGAAAATAGGTAACTGCGGACATAAAAAAGATAAACTACATGAAAATCATCCATAGTTGTCGTTTGCACAAGTGCTACATTTCTCTGATCGATTGACTGAAAAATTTATGATTGCTTGCCATGTTTTGATTGCTCCAATAATAAGGGTAATAGCATCCACATATTGAGAGTATCTATTTGCATTGGTTTGTAATCGATTATTGATGGTGAAGGTAAACTGAGATAAGACTGAAGTGGTTTCTGCAAGATATTTGTCTGTCACATGTATTCGACTATATAACTGTAGCGGGAATGTTTTATATTCTTCTAATACTTTTATATTGTCTTGGACTGCCTTGATCGTCTTGCTTGCATTTGCTTTGATAGAGATAAATTTATCTGCCTGATTATTGATGTTTTTACATCTTTTGATTTCTTGGAGTGTAGTAATTCTGTTTTGTGCTGTTTGTGCCTGAGTGATATCTGATGGTTTGAGTTGTTTGATTTGTTGGGTAAGGGTATTGATTTCTGCGTCTATTTTGTCTGGATTGTAGGTCTTGAGTCCTTCCTGAATGTTGGTCTTTTGACAAGTAGTATCTAATTCATTTCCTAGATGATTTCGTTGCTCAAGAATCTGTTGATTCTTGTCTAATCGAGATTGAAGATAAGTTTTGTATTTGCTTATCTCATCGCTTGATATCAATGGGATTTTTACGTTAATATCTTTTGTATTGAGATTTATCAGTGGAACTGCTGCCAACATTTTGACTATTGCTTCAAATGGATTTTGTCAGAGATTTTTTGCATACGAGCTGTATGCCTGTTTGGAGAGATACTTATTTAGAAAACTACCCGTTGTTGGACGGTCTGCTTTAGTTATCTGTGTATAACTTTGTGAGAATCCTGGCATATCTCCGAAACCTTGTGTAAGCTGTGTGATGTCGGGAAGATCGACTTGGATAGTCATCTTTGTGAGATTGTTCATGACGTATTGTATTTGTCTTGTCATTCGATCTTTGACGAGACATTTTACGAGTCCTTTTGTTTTTGCTCCTGTTATTTTTAGTGTGGTTTTTTGCCCTGGTTGGAGTTCATATTCTGTCTGTGCTGTTGTTGGTGTCGAAGGAGGTGAATCATTTATGCTTTCTTGGTTTATAGATTGATCCATTTGAATGATCCCTCAGAAATTTCCTTGAGGAAACAGTGCTCCGTTGTTTGCAGTGCTTGTTGTATTAGCAACACTAATGCTCATATTTGTTCAGAATACGTTTGTGCTAGCAATAGGATCGTTGACGAGTTGTATTGGTGATGAGGTGCCATTGTTGTTGGTGCTCGTTGTTCCATTCTCGGTGGCGAAAATAATCTTATTTCCCTTGCTTGGAGGTGTATTACAGACTCCATTCGTTGCTGCATCTACTATCTGTGGATCGTATTCTATTCCTTGTTTTGTTCCTGGTGTGGAGGTAGGTGTAGAGGGACAAGAATATGCTCATCAGGGTGGCGTAGCAAAAACGATACAATTTCCAGCAATATCTCTAAATGGTTTTGGTAGTTTTATTCCCAAAGAATATGGTCAAACACATATAGCAAATCCTATCCCTAGGGTCATGGTAGGAGCTATATAGAGTCTAAATTGTGATGTATTTCCTCCAAAGAGTCCTCCTGCTCCATCTGGTACACTGACTGGCCAAACATATGGTAATGTGCTTGTTGGGAATGATATGATAGGAATCCCTTTTCCAATTGTGCTATTTATTGCTTTGAATATCGGATATAATGGGCTTGTTTTTCCTGGTACACAGCCAAAAAGATGATAATCTCCTGGTGCTAAAAATGCTTGATTGAATGGTACAGGGATTCCTCAACATGACTGTTTTCCCACACTAAATCCTTGGCAAAGTCCTTGTACTACACTGTCTAGTTTTGCGCTTACTCCTGCTAACGCTTTATCTATTCCATTCATATTGAGATTTATGCTTGCTCCTCATGGACTTAAGAGGTCTCCTACAGGAGATCGCTGTTCAGCAATACTCGACATTCCTGGAAGGTTATTTACTGTAGCTGTCTGTGTTTGTTGGATAGTCGAAACAATGCTGTCGGTTTGTCTTTGTCCAGCTCCGGTAAGATAAGCATCTATGGTGCTCTGAATGTCATCAGTTGTCTCTTCATAGCTCTTGTAATTTTTTGTATTTTCTTTTTTGTTGAAGAGTATTTTTTGATTTTTGAGACAAGCATTTGTGCTTTGTATGGTAATATCAGGATAGCCATCTTTGGTGTGTGTAGTGCTATCTTTATCTTCTACTTGGATACTTGTTGTTTGGGCTCATTGATAGATAATATCGTAAGAAATTTGTATTGATTGTTTGTCTTGTAGGGCAATATCGTCTATCATAAAGAGATAGTCCTGATCGTTATTTCGGTATATTGTTGCATTGTTTTGTTGTGTTCCTGTAATTTGTAGTGATGGGATTTCTTGATTTTGATTTCTTTTTATGGTTCGTGGTCAGCTTAATTTGTCTGCATATGTTATTTTATTATTATCTTTGAGTGAAAGAATAGTTATTGTGACTTTGACGATATCGTTGTTTTGAAGAATTCCTCCATTGAGATCTTTATATTGTTTATATATGCTGACTTCATCTCCTGATAGCTGAGATATCGGAAGATATGTTATTTGATCTGGACTTAGTGATTCGTATGCAGGTACTTGCTCGAAAGGATTTTGTATAAATCATAAGTCTCTTTGGTTGGCGATGTATTTTGTATTGTCTGTTACGAGTTTGGTCATTGCGTTTATGTCGACGCTACTACTCGAGGTGGTAGTATCTGTTGGTTCTTCTGTATCGCTTGTATCACTGAGATCTGGTGCTGACATGTTTTTTCGATGAACAATACTTTCATCGGTTACGAATCGATCGTCTCTTATCTGTAAGCCAATACGTTTGATATGCTGATAGTTATACTTTTGCCTTTCAAACCATTGATCATCACAAACTCCTGCTTGACTAGAGAGATAGTTTCATTTTCCTTTGCTGTCTTTCCCTCCATAAAAGATATTGATGTCGCCATTTTTTTCATTGGTGACAATGTCTAGATTACCATCTTTGTTCATGTCTTGTATAAATAATTGATAGACGCCATCTAGTGAATTTGGATTAGAAGATACGCCTGTTCCATTTTGATTTGTATTTAAACATACAGGTGTTCCGTCAACATCAAATATTCATTTATTGTTTTTGTATACAAATATTTTGTTTTGTGCTGTTTGTACAATAATATCAGGATATCCATCGCCATTTGTATCGCCTATCTTGATATCGCCAATAGCATCAGCTACAATCATCAATTCTTGAAGATCGGTGTATGCGGCTGTTTTGCCTCCATAATTTTTTGCTAATTTGATAGTTCCATCTGTATAAGCAATGATAATATCTTCTAATCCATCATTATTGATATCTGCAGGAATGGCTTTGAAGATCGTTTTGTTTGGATCAGAAAAGATACTTTGTCCTTGTCCTCAGTCGAAGGATGTTTTGTCTATATGAATACTTTCAGATACTCTTTGTATCAAGGGATCTCAAAAATTTATTAGAAATGCTGATCCATAGGGTAGCGTAGCTTCACCTGCCGATTTTCCTTGTGCAAAATAACTTATATTTTTGAATTTATTAGTAAATCCAATCCCAAGAAGGGGGTCTTTGCTGTCTTGGATAGAGAGATATCCATTTGTAGAAAAACTACTTTCTTGTGTGTATATTCATATTCCTCTCTGGCTATTGGTTGATCCCTGTGTAAAAACATTTGTTCGTGCATATTTTGCTGTGTCTTGGAGTATAAGACTTTGTGCTGGCAGACTGTCTCCCATTATATATATTTCGCCTACTTTTGTATCATTTCGTAGTACATCATATCCATTGAGTCATTTGTAATCTCTAGTGTTTGCTATAATCTTTGTTGTGGATCCAAGTCCTTGTTTTAGGTCTATGGCTATTTGGTTGTTTATTATTACTTGTTGGTTTCTAATAGTATTGCCTGAGATTACACTATCGAGTTGTTGTGGAACATATCGTAAGGTATGGTTTTGTCCTGTCTGTATTTCTCCTGTGTTTTGTATTTGCTTTCGTTTATAGCTCGTAGTAGCTCCTATTGTGTATGTTGCGATGTCTTCAATCTGTACTTGTATGGTGTTTTTGTCGATATGTAATGTCTGTTGTTTGTCTGTCATATTCTGTACTTGTCCATTTGGATCTATGATAACTTGTATTTGTTTCAATTTTCCTGGATCTATAAGTTGAGTCGTAGTGACTAATACTTTCGAAGAGGTACTGGTTAGTTGATTTACTTTTTTATTATTGTCAGAAAAATATCCCCATTGATTTCCTCGATCTGTTCAAAAGAGATTGAGATAGAGTACATTGAGATTTGTTTGTGGAAGAATGCTTTGCTGGACAAAGAAATTTTGTGTTCAGGGCGTTTGTGCTTGAAGCTCTTGGTCTTTGAGATAAGCAAAAAGATATCCTTCTCATCAGGTACTTTTTGTTTGAAAATTGAATACAATATCTGTTCCTGTCCATAGTAATTCTGTTGAATCTTGTTCATTAATGGTTCCTGGTCCTATTGCTCCTATTTTTATTATGGTTGGCTCTTGAACTTTATTGTTCCAATAATCTACTACTGTTATTTTCCCTTGTGTCTGTTGTTGTGGGGCATAATTTTCTTTTGACATCTGTATATATACTTTTTGTGCTTGGGCAGCATTGATCTGTATAGGAATACTCGTTTCTGGTAACCCCGGTATCTGTATATGTAATTCGTCTTTCCCTGCTTTAAAATTTGGATAGAGGTATATCGTATACTCGCCATTTATGATTACTCCATCTTCTTGTGCTTGAAATGTATTTTGGTGAGATTTTGCATTTGTTTGTATGTTTCCTGGGGTGAGGAGTCCGTTCTTACTAAACACATGTATCGCAGAATCAAGTCTGTTTCCATTTTTATCTTTGAGTTGTATAGTTATTTTTGGTAGAACATTTGTTTGTATCTGTGGAATAGCATTACTATCGACTTTGATAAGGATTGTTTCGTCTTTTGGTAATTGATACTGAATTGTCTTATTGTCCTTAGTATTGGTAGTCACTTGAAGCAGCGCTTTTGCAACAATAATATTTTGTTGCATATGTATAACTTTCCCTTCTTGGTTTATTCCACTGAATGTTATGCTAGTAGCGATGTTGTCTTGTATGCCTATCGGCGCTTCATACATGATAGCGTCTGAAAAATTATTTATTTGTATGCTTTTTTGTCCATTGAGTGTCCCTGTATTTACAGAGAGGGTGTAGTTTTGTGCATCTTGATGAATACTATTACCACCTTCATCACTTGCTTGAATAATTACGGGCAATTGTCCACCAGCAGGAATGATGTTGCTTGGTGTGTGGATGTTTACCTTGCTTATTGCGCCTGGAAGCTCTTGTATTTTTATCGTTTTTACAATGCAATTGTTGGTATTTGGTATACACATATTTGCTTTGATGAGACTTGTTCCTGCTTGTTTTTTTGTGTTAGTGAGTAAAATAGTTTTATTTGTTTGTACGGTAAAGATACTTGATTTTTGACAGAGAGAGGTTTTCTGCTGGTCTGTTGTTAAGCAGACTTCTCACGTTCATGAAAGCCTGATTTCTACTGGTCAACTGTTTTGTGAAAGATTTATCTGTAGGACGTTGTTTGTATTGGTTGCATATTGTGCATTATTTTCTATCTGTATGTTTATGCTATTGAGATAGGCTCTTAATTTGCTTGCTGTACTTGGATTGCTATTTGTAATAATTTGCTGATTTTGTTCTTCTTCATTTACTTCCTGTCAGAAGCTTTTTCGCTCTTGGGCATTGTTGACTAATTCTTGTGTGTTAGCTAAACTATAATCGCTTGTTAGTACTGGTCATAGAGAATTTTTGAAATTGAAGCTAATGTTGAATGGCTGTTGCGCTGTTTTTTTCCATCGACATTTAACAGCATTGATCCAAGGAGATCTCCCTGTTTTTATATCAAAAAGTAAAGCCGTACCTGTGGGATCTATGCCACACTCGTTTTGGATACTCTGTTCAAGATCTGTCTGTGTCTGTGTTACTATCTTATTTGCCTGTACCGCTTTTTGGTCTTGTTGTTGTTTGATGTCTTGTAACTGTGCAACAAATGCTGGAGTGTCTTTGGTTTGGATAAGATCATTTCCGTCTGAATTTATGAAGGCAACTTCATATCCTGTTTGATTATAATTTGGAGAAAGAAATGCTCACTGATTATTATCTTTTTGGAGATATTGGCTTATGGTGTCTCCTATTTTTTGATTGACATTGAATGTTGCTTTATCTTCTTGAATGTCATCTTGTACCTTTGTTTTGCTACTTTTTTCTGCTCGAGGACTATTTTGATACCAAAGAAGTTTTGCAATAAGAAGGAGTTTGTCATCATTACTTGTATTTGCCATGTCTCCATAGATATATTTCTTTCCATAGCTTGCTGTCATCGTATCTAATGTGGAAACGAGTCCATTGATGAAGAAGTCTTGTGGTAAGAGTTGGTAATTACGGTTTGGTGAGGAGAGAGGATCTAGTTGTTGAAGAAAACTAAACTGAGCAGAGAATGTCTGGTAGAAGTTTGTTTTTTGGCTGCTTTGTTCTTGGAGTTGTGCATTGTAGTCTTGTACTCTTTGTATCATATATGTCTTGATGCTTTCTCTTATTTTTTCAGGACTTTGGAGTATGAGTTTTCCTGCTACATTTGTGTATACGGGAACTTCATAAAGATTTGGATAGTTGAATTGTACCTTTGTTCCTCAGATTCCTTGAAAGGTTATATTTCTAATATTGTCGATAGGTCTGTCTGCTGTGGTAATATTGATTCCCTTGTTTGTTTCTTTTTTTTCTGCATCGTTTGTTGTTGAGAAACTGTTTATTTTCTGCTGTATATTTGTTGTTTCACTTACTCGGATTTGTTGATCTAGTGCATCTTGTACGTTTTGGAGTGGTGTATTTTGAGAAGTAGATTCTCATGGTTGCACGTCATCATAGCTTTGTACTGTGTCTATCTTTTGATTGATAGTTATCCTATCGACATTGAGTCTTTGGACTATTGCATCTATGACGCTACAAAGTTCTGCATATTTGTGTGTACATCCACAGCTCGTATTGTTGCATGATTGTAATGCATTGATTGCTGTTTTTTTTGTCTCTAGGACGCTTGCTTTGTCCTCAAGTCTTTGTGTTGTCTGATAAATGCTCTTGGTTTGTACAAAGTTGTTTTTTATCGCTGTTGCATTGTCATTGATATAGGAAAGATTTGTGTTGATGTTTGTCTTCCATGAGTTGAGTAGTTCTGGTGTATTTCCTTTGATTGCTTCTGTTTGTTGAAGAGCAGCAATCGACGATTGTATGGTATCTAAATTGAAAGATTGAAGATAGTCTGCTATGTTTTCTAATCCCTTTATGCTTTGTTGTACATGTCCACTAATGAATTGCTTACTTTGACTCTCTATGTTTTGTTGTGCTCGATCATTCGCTATAGTATGTATTTGTCCGCTCGTATATGCAATAAATTGTTGGGGATTGCTATTTTCTATAGTATGTAATCCGTTGTTGTATTGTTGTATTTTGTTTTTGATTTGGAGTAAACTATCAGTAACTCATGTGCTGTCGCTGTTTGTTGCTATCAGAGGCACATCGGTTTCTATCAAATCCTGTTTCTTTTGAGCAAGATCAAGAAGTACTGTACTATAGAAACTTTCTAGATCAGATCACTCTTTGAATTTATATTTTTGATAGTTGGAAATTTCATCTCGTGTTGGTGAGATGTTTTTTATTCTAGAATCTATCGTTTTATAGGTATATATTTCGCCTGCTCATCCACATTGTCCTGGTGTCTGTTTGTATATGGCAGCCTTATTTGCTGCTATTGTATGTAAAGGCAATTGACTAAATCTTGTGAAAAAATTGGTTTGTTCATATGTTTTTGGTGCATTTGCACTTCGTGATGGATTTTCTAAGTCTCCTTGAGGTAATATATTAGCGAACATGAGTGGATTCCCATTGATATATGGGTATCTAATGAGAAATGCTATGCTGCTATTTGCCTGAATTGCTTTTCCTCAGAACTTATTCTGGATGAGATTTGTATATTTATTGAGTGCAAGATAAGAATCATTGTCTGTATTTTCTTGTTGTGTTGCTCTAGATCCTGCAATGTCATAAAGAGGCAATTTTGCATTTCTCCAATCAAAATTATTGAGTAGGTGAGTATTCATGTCTAGATTGAGTGGAGACGCTCCTCATCGATTTCTTTGACTAAATTCTTTTAATGATTCGCACCCTTGTTGATTTTGTGGATCATTGCGATAACATCTATTTTCTGCTACAGAATTGTCTGGAGTCCATACTCTTTTTTTGATACAAATACCCAATCGTTTTCGCCCAAAAAGGTATTGAGGACAATTGAGTTTCCATGCACTAAGTTTGCTAATTTTATATGTATTGTATAGGTCTAATTCTTCTTTTGTGGAATTAAAATCATATCCTCTATTTGCTTCTACTTGAGTGGAAAATACTTTGTAAGAACCACCTACTGACTGAGTAGTATTGACGTTGTTTTGTCATGAGAGCGATGTGAGATTCTGATATGTTCATTTGTAGATGCTGATATCCTGAGCAGATGTTATGTTGTTTGCATCTTGTCCAAAATAATAATTCTGGAAATAATCATATGTTGGCCAGATACATTTTCCTCTTTTTCTTTCTCCTTCAAAATTTACATAACTTATTGGCATAGGTATTGTCATGTAATATTTATTTTCTTCTATGGCAGTATTGAGCTTAGTCTCTAGGTTGTTATTGAACTGGATCAAGAGTGGCTGTGTGTTTGTCTCTTCGTTTCCAAGTATTCGACTGTCTTTTTGTGCAACTTTTTCGTAATGACTATTTATATCATCGGTAATATTTCCACTTCCATCTTGTTTGTATCGCCTTGCTGCACTGGTAATATTCTCCTTCATCTTTGCTAACAATTTTGCATTGAAGATGCCATCATATGTTTTTGTTAGTTCTTTGATGCTTTTGCTGAGTATGCTCGTTGGTATGGTTGTTGAAATATTTTTCATCTGCTCTTGTGCTTGCGCCTGTTGTGTTTGTATTTTCTTCCCATATGCTTCTAGATCGGTTCCTGCTCCCTTGAGATCATTTTCTAAGGTACTTCCTAAATTTGCAGCATTGGTATTGTGCTCGTCTTTGAGTGTATTGAACAAGAGATTGGTATATCTATGATATCCCTTATCTTCTGTAAATAATAAATTATTGACATAATAGTTTATGTTTTCTGGAACAAAGAGCTGTTTTGTCCCTATAAGATCGTCATATCGTATTTTAGTGTCTACAAATTTTTCTGGATTTTGTGCATATGTTTTGAGTTTCTGAAAGTATTGATTGTATGCTTCTCCGGAATCAAAATTTATGATTCCATGCCAGATTTCTGCTTGTCCATTGCTCGTGTTTGGAATGAAAAAATTTTTGTTCTTGTCGAAGATAAATTGCTGTTTCTCAAAATCTACATAAGGAAATATACTTGGATAGATATAACCATTTTCTTGGATAACAGGTAGAGGAATATTCCCTATGAGTACAACTCAAATAAGCTTTGATGGCTGGTCTTTTATTCCCTCGAAGTACATGTTTTCTAGCATCTTGCTGATTTCAAATGCTTGTATGTTTTTTGTGTTTATAGGCAAAACAACTGCTTTGGTATTGCTGAGTTTTTTCTGGATATATTGTGTTGCATATCGTTGGATATTTGATTCAATGTTTGGGTATATTTCTTTATCTACAAGTACGGCAACAATATTTGTGAGTGATGTTGGTTCTGCTGCATAGACATTTTTTCGATTTACAAAAAAGAAACTCTGTAATATGTACGAGACTGCATATAGAGAAACAAAGCTTCGGATGCTTATTTTCTTACTTATTCATTCCATATTCGTGAGATTGCTCTCCCAAAATAAATGTAGTGCAAAAAATTGTCACTTGGATACTATTCAAATCCCTCATAAAATAAAGGAAAACAGCTGTTTTTGTTGTTCGCTTTTTGGGAAAATGGTATACAATAATAAGGAAAGAAAAATTAGAGCTTAGACAAATTATTGCAAAAGAGACATCAGAAATTTTTTCTATAAAAAAAGGGGTGGAAATACTCCACTCCGGCCGATATGTTATTGTTTCCCAAAATGTTTTTCGTATGCACTATCAAATGACTTTGCATAGATGATACCATGTCTTTCTATGGTTCCCTCACAATTGGGGCAGCAAAATGGATGTCCTGTAATGTACGTACGTCCTCCATATGCTGAAAAATTGTTTTTTGTACATAAGTAGATGGCGCAGGTTTCTGCGTGAAAGTCTTGCTTACAAAGTTTTTTGCAATTCTCATAGGTTTTGATTCCTTGAGTATTCCTAGTGCCAGGACACGTTTCCATTGGGTAATTAATATAATTAGTCCCAAAAAAACATCGAAGTCCTTTGTCTGTCTGGATCACTAGTACCGCAAATACGATTTTGCTTTTGCAGACTATTTTTTTTCTGAAAAGCGCTTCGCAGTTTTGTTTAATAAATTGTGCGGTGATATCGCTAAACTTGGAAATATATACTTCCTGTTCATTGATTTCACTGAGGGAATGATCATACTTGTTTATTATTCCCCTTTCAATTTCTTGACCAATTGTTTCCATGGCTCTTTTGTATTTGTTTCTGGGTATACTATGTATTTTTTGTGAAAAAATGCAAGATGTATTTCTGCTTTCTCTATTTTGAGGAATGCGAGTATGTTTGTTGTTCCAAGTTCTCTAGGGGAGTACTTTTTTATAATTATTTATGATCATGACCCCATCATCAGGGTCTAATTTTATGATTTCATATTTGATTTGCTTTTTGGAAAGATATCTGTATAATAGACTTAATTTATGGTGATATTTGATTACATCATCAATGACTATCACCGTCTTATCCTGTATACTGTTTTCTATTTTTGCCAAATAGGCTCCATATTGCACTTTTTGTGCGTCTATGAAGACGAAATCCACTTTCTTTTTTGGTAAAAGGCTTTCTAATGCTATATGTAAACAATTGTAGGGATAAGAGATAAGATTATAGATTTGACCTGCATTTGCGTGTTGTAGACTTTCTCGATACGCTGGGTAAGAAATTTCGAATGAATATAATATCCCTCATCGCTTTTGAAGTTTCTTGGCCATAAACATTCCGCTGTATCCTACGGCTCCTCAGAGTTCTAGTACAAGATCTGGTCTATATGCCAGGAGTAGCTTGTGTAAGAACTGCTCAGTAGGTATACTGATGATAGGAATATTCCTTTGTTTGCAGCTCTGTCTTATATCTTTCAGGGTATCCATGGGGCATCTTTATACATAAAATTTCTGTCCTCTTATTACCATAAATTATTTTTAAATTTTATACACCATACTATTATGAATGAAACAACAATGCAATGAAATCTTTCTATTAATTTCAACAACAAAAACAACCAAAAAAGACCGTATTCCCCAAAAAGACCGCCTCTTTGATGAGGAAGGGAAAAAATTACTTCAGAAGCTTTCTTACGTCATAGAAATGTGGCAGTAACGGTTATAGACGATCCTAAAAAACTTATCAAAAGAGATGAAATCCCAGTCAGGGTATGAAGTCTTATTGGTATGGAACAAGTAGGACAATGTATGTTTATCGAGTACAAAAATGATATCATTATTGTCGATGCAGGTATGGAATTTGCAGCAACTGAAGAACTTGGTGCTGATTACATTATTCCAGATATTTCTTATCTCAAAAAAAATAAAACAAAAATTAGATGAATTTTGATCACTCATGGTCATTTGGATCATATTGGAGGACTTAGGGATATTATAGAGGATTTGTGATATCCTATAGTCTATACAACACCTTTGGCACTTGGTATTATCAAAAAGACTTTTGATGATCCTAAAAAGGCAAATATGCTCAAATATAAGCTTATAGATCCAGATATGGATTTAGTAAAACTAGGATGTTTTACCGTAGAATTTGTAAGAGTAAATCACAATATCCCAGAATCTTTGGCACTTTCTATCCAGACGCCTAAGGGTATCATTTTTGATTCTTGAGATTTTAAAATAGATCATACTCCTTCTGTCGATAGACCTACTGATCTTGCAAAGATTGCAAGAATTGGAACGGAATGAGTCAAACTCTATGTCGGAGATAGTCTAGGTTCTCAAACTCCAGGTCGAGCAAAGTCAGAAAAAGTTATTGGAGAAACTGTTGATCATCAAATCAAGAATGTAAAATGAAGAATGATTATTGCTACTTTTGCTACGAATATTGGAAGAGTGATCCAGATTATCAATAGCGCTATCTCATATAATAAAGTTGTTTTCTTGTCGGGAAGATCAATGATTAATAACATCGATATCTGTCAGGAACTCTGATATATTTCTGTACCCAAATGAATGATTCGTAAATTGGATGATGATGTCAACAATATGCCAGATGAAAGAGTCCTTATCTTATGTACAGGTGCACAAGGAGAGGAATTCGCAGCCTTAACGAGAATGTCGAGAGGAGAACATCCTCAGGTTCAGCTTAAAAAAGGTGATACGATTCTGATGTCTTCTTCTACTATTCCAGGAAATGAACTTGCTATCAATAAGATGCAAAATGATCTTTTGAGTCAAGAAGTAGAACTTATTACCAATAATGAAATGGATGTTCATACCAGTGGACATGGATGTGCGGAAGATCATAAATTATTCCTTAGTCTTTTGAAGCCTACTTATTTCATGCCGTTTTTTGATGATATGAAACATAGATATGCACATAAAAAGCTTGCTTTGGATCTTGGTATGCAGGAACAAAATATTTTGATGCCACTAGAAAACTGAACTATTATAGAAATGTACGATGACGTTGTTCTTATTGGTGACAAGAAACTCAAGCTCGATACTATTATGATCGATGGGAAAGGACAAGGGCATATGTCAGGAGAATATGTGATCAAGGCTCGTCATATTATGGCGCAAAATGGGGTTGTTTCTTTGATTTTTAAGGTAGATACTAAGAGCAATGAACTTGTGGGAAATATTCAGATTGAGTCGAGATGATTTGTATATTCATCTGAAGTAAAGAGTATCCATACGCAGATTGTCGAGTTTGCGAGAAATAAATATAATGATAATCTCAAAAAACGTATGGATGTTAAAGACAATCTTAAGCAACTTAAAGAAGATTTAGGTGAATTTATCGCAAAAATTATCTGAAGAGTGCCAATGTTGATGCCAATGTTTGTCTATATCAATAGAGATCCTCAGGCAACGAACGGAGATCTTCCACAGGAAGATTCTTTGATTGGAATGACACTTGAAGAGCAGGGATATGATGACTAAATAGTTAAAAACTAAAAACTAACAGTGAATAGTGAAGGAAAGTTTTGAAAATATAAGACTGAAAGATTTTCATGGAGAGAGGACTGTCTACGGATGGTCCTTTTTTCGTTGCTTGGGTTTGCTCTCCTCTCCACCCGGGTGCAAAAGTAAAATAATGGGCTGATTTATATGATTTTCTCTATTTTGCACCCGGGTGGAAAGTGATAAGAAAATAAGTTTGATATAGACAGCGAGATGGGTATAGTGGCTTTTGAGATTTATATTTTTTCCCCTACATATGTACCAAAACTCTCATCAGCGTGCCAACACTTTGACATGGTCGACAACAAGGATTACGGTCTTGGAGTATTGTAATAAAAAGTATTTTTTCAATTATTATCCTTTTGCGCTCAAGGACGTCAATCAGAAGATTTGGTTAGACACCCTTCTTCTAAAAAACCTCAAAAGTCTAGAAATGCGAGTTGGGGAAAAAACCCACCATCTTCTTTCAGACTATCTTAAGCTTCTTAAACAACGCCCTTTGTCTGAGGGAGATATTCAGATTTTGAAAGATGCGGTTGCACAGGAAATGAAAACAGAATTTCAACTTTCTAAAGAGAGAGATTATACAAGTTATGATAGAGATCAAAGATTTGGACTTTCAGAACATTACTATGGTGAAAACCCCGCTAAAGACGGGGCAGGCATTGATGATAAATTAGATGAAGTGATTGGGAAAGTACATCATAACCTTGATGTTTTCGTTGCGAGTGACTGGAATGAAAAGGTACAACATTATTTCAAGACAGCAAAAACGGTCTTTGTAGAAAGTCCTAGACAGAAAGATTTTGAGAGTATGAAACTCAAACTTGGCAGTATCCCTGCACTTAAAAATATCAATATTATGGCTTCTCCAGACTTTGGAGTCATTTTTGATGAGAAAAAATATCTGATCATCGATTGGAAATCCGGACAAGAAAAGATGGATGACGGTGTTTCTGACCAGCTAAAAATTTATGCACTTAAACTGCTTTTGAAGTGAGATATCGATATAGAAAACGTAGAAATGTCAGGATATGAAGTCTATCTGCCTAGTCTGAAGCAAATTGGTGGTAAGATAGAAAAATCTGATATTGATGATATCATTGCAAAGCTTCAAGAAGATGTTGAATTTCAAAAACAATTTTTGATCGATGGTGATGTAGTGAGAAATGAGCCGATTGCCCATACCTCATTTACAAGGACCAAAAGTGAGAAAAAATGTGCAAGTTGTACTTTTAGAAAGGTATGTGGAGATTTAAAGGAAATTGAATAATTAGGAACAAACAAAGATAATTAAAAAGAAAGATTTCTTTTTTGAGTATGTTTCCGTAGGACATACTTTTTTTCATTGCCAAAAAAAGTACCCTTCGACTTCGCGAAGGACGGGTGCAAAAAAGGCTAGGAAAAATCATCCGCCATGTTGATTTTTCCGGTGGTTTGCTTAGTCATAGTCTGTCTTTCAGCCCATTTAACTTGGATTGGTCTGCTATTGTTTTAGTTGATTCAGACAAATTGTTGCAACGGTTTTTTGTTCTTGTAGTATCTTGGAGGGTATTATTCTTGGATGAAATGTGGAAAGACAGTGATGTCTTCTTCTGAAATAGCGAATGATTTATGCACAATAGGTTTCATAAAGGGTGAGGGGACAAGGTGTTTCTTTATTCTTTTTTTGAGTTGGTTTTGGATAAGTTTGAGGAGAAGATATTTTCCTGTGCTTGCCAGTATAATGATGGGGTTTTTTGTTTTTGCAGACTTGATGAAATTTTTGAATGTGAATGGATATTTGATGTCTGTTTCTTGCTCTAGTTTTCTAGGAAATGGATAAAAATATCCCAAATCGTGGTACATCATTCGTTTTTCTGCTTTGTTTTTTCTGCTTGTTCGCAAGGGGAGTCGTCCTATATATCTGAGAACGCTGTTGAATCGAATAATATCTGGTTGTTCTTTTTGGATTTTCTTGGCGAGCTTGTTTGCCTCTCGAACATTGAAGATTGCTGCGATGATGCCCAATATTTTTACTATTTTTCCTCGCTTTCCTCCTGGGATTTGTGCTCCATAGATTTGAACCTCATAGCCGGATTCTTCCAATATCTTTTTTGCATCATTGATATAGGTTTCGATTCCTCCTATTCTATTTTTAAAATCAGAAACAATGAGAATTTTTTTCTTCCCTTCTGCGAGATAGGCAAAGTTTGCTTTTCGATTTTCTATGCTATAGTCTTCTAGAGGAGGACAATTGATGTGTGGTGATTCTTGGACTAATCCTTCAATCATGTGATAGAGCTTTTGTGCAGCAGTATCTCATGGTATGCTGTCGATATCTAGACTCGGATCTATAAATGGCTCAGTTCCTCCCTTTGCGTATCCTATGGGTTGCATGCCCCATTTGAGTGCCGTCAGTGCTGTAAGTCCAAAGGATTCCAGGCATCTGGAGGGCATCAAAACATATTCACAATTACTAACATATCTTTTGATCGTCTCTAATGGCTGTCGTCCAAAGTAATGGATAGTTCTATGGCGATGTGCAAGCATTTGTATCTGTGCTTCATAGGCTCCTGCTCCGAAAACAAAGAGCTCAAAAGGTAATTCTTGCTTATTTTTTTCATAGAACAAAATCATTTCAATGATATCATTGAATCCCTTTTCTTTTTCTAATCTACCGAAATAGAGGAGTCCTAGCATACTTTTTTAGTAAATAAATTATTTGATTTTTATTCGGTATCTCTCTTTGATATTCCCTTGATATTCGTATTCAGAGTCTCGTACTCATCCATTTTTCTTTATTGTTTTGGAGGATCAAATGTTTTCTCTCTTACAGGTCAACATTACTTTCTCTATCCCTAATTCCTTGCATTTTTCTAGTGCAAGGCTCAATCCGATTGTAGCATACCCCTTGTTTCTCTCACTTGGTTTGATCCCATATCAAATATTTCCTCCGACAAATCTTAGCTCTTCGTTGAGTATTGGACGAATATGTTCGGCTCCAACAACTTTCCCATTACTATCTATAAGGAAGTACAGTATTGCTGTCTCATTGTTGTGTTTTGGATTCCCTGTCTCTCTGTCTCTTTGTATTCTTGTAAGAAATTCTTGGTATGTTTCTTCTTCTTTTAGATTTGCCGCTCAAGGAATAATCTTTTCGTTCATATCAGTAAATTCTTTAACCATTTCTAGGTAGTCTTTTTCATGTTTTGCTTCTGGAAGGTCAAGTTTCATCTTATTTCTTTTTCGATAAAAGTTTAGTTTTCGATGTTCTCCATTCTTGGATATTTTTGTGATGTCAGCTGAGCAGCACTTTGGGTACTTTCATCCCAAGGACTTCATCTGGATGAGTATATTGTGGATATTCTAGATTATTCATGTCTTCTTTGATACTATAACTTTCCTCTTGTCGACTAGCTTCTTCTTTGATGACTCCTGGGATGAGTCTGGTGATCGCTTCGATCATCATCATGGTTGGAACTTCGCCACCTAGGGTAATAAATTGTCCAAGGGATACTTTTTCAAATGCCTTACCATACTGTTTCTTCATATATTTTTCAAAGCGATAATCGATGCCTTCGTATCTCGTACAGACGAAGATGAGGTGGTCAACCTTAGCTAAATCGTGAGCCATTTTTTGTTTGAAGATGGTTTTACTAGGACTTAGAAGAATAATTTTGAATGATTGATTCCCCACCTTCGTGGACAAGTGAATTTTGGATTTTTTTTTCGTCTTTAAATCCTCCGCCTTTCAGGCACCTCCTTTACTAAAGGAGGACAGAATGGATTCGACTGCTTCTATTGCGGGTTTAGCTTTCATGAGAAGTCCTGCTCCTCCACCGTAGATAGTATCGTCAACTTTTTGATGTTTATCTGGACAGAATTGTCTTGGATTGCTATAAGAAAATTTTAATATTTTCTTCTCTTGTGCCTTCTTGATCAATGAAGTCGAGATGAAATTATCGAATATCTCTGGGAAAATGGATATAATATGAATATGCATATCGAAGAGAATTGAGAATTAAAAATGAATAATTGAGAATTGCGTATTGTAAACTTTTATATTTAAGTATAAAAACTCCACCACTATAAACTATACATTATAAACTATAAATTCTCTTCCCCTACATTCCTTTCGCGATATACTGAACAAGCCTGATGATGAGGTAAGAACTTGAGACGATAAGCAATCCGATAAGAGATCAGCTTATCCCTTTTTTTGCTAGAGAAGGGTCTTTGCCCGTAGCCCCTGCAAAAATATACATAAGTCCAGATACGATAAGCGCTAAGGTTACAATAGTTCCGATAAAGAAGGTTGCAGAGAGAACGATGTCTTGGAGAAATAGCCCTACAGAAGTGGGATCCCCCGTCGTTCTAACGCTTTTTCTGATGTCTAAGGTATCATAGATATTGTATTTACATTGTCCATTGAGAAGGCATTTTTCGTTGATGGTGATGCCATTGACGGGAGAGTCGGTTGGTTCTTTTGGTGGTGCTGTAGTGGTTGATGTCGGTACACATGTTGATCAAACACAGGAAAACCCATCTCCACATTCTGGACTACAGCCTGGAACAACTCATCCAGCCCAAGAAAAGTTTGTGCTGATAAATAGTATTAGTAGGAGAGTACTGAGTATTTTTTTCATATGTTTGTAATGCAAATAAAGTAGCTTCACTATATAAATTTTACTTCCCTTTGCAAATTATTGTTTTTGGATCGAAAATGGTTAGAAAGGTGCAAAGGAAAGAAAGGCGCAAAGGAAAGAAATGGGGAGTTCCCTTTAACTACCGTTTAGCTACTGTTTGTCTACCGTTTAGCTATCATTAAGAAATCTGATACTTGTTTTATATATACCTTAGTCTATGAAATCCCTTGTTGATTCGCTAAGAAAGACCATGGCTCATAAGCACTGGTGAAGAAATATGGTAGGAGCGATTGCTTTCCAAGAAGTGAAGTCGTATTTTGAGGGTAGACTCAAAGTAGTCTGCGATGCCTACGACGAAGACAAGCTGAACATGGAAGGTTATGTCAGATTCAATAAACTTTTTCTCAAGACTACGGACCCCCAGCTCAAGATAGAAATTTTTCAACAAAAAAACCAGATCATCAAGAAGATTAATCTGGCTCTAGAGAAAATTGGGTATGCAACAAGGATTGTGGATATTATTACAAAGTAATTTCTTGTTCTGTCACTAAATTATATCATTTCTCTTGTTTGTTACTTATCGTCTTGTAGAAGATGTTATTCCCTACTATTCTATATCATTTTCTCATGAAGTCACTTTTTATTACAGATTTGCCCTCTTTATCTAATATCCCAAATAGATGTTCTCAACCTCTTTCTTGAACTATAAATAATTCTAATTTTCTGTCATTTTCAACTTTTCTAATGATTTTCAGCTTTACAGGCATGTTTTCTTCATCCTTTTGGAAGCTTACAATTAATCTTCCTTGATAAATGGGCTTTCGATCTTCACTCATCTTCTTTTCGACTTCTTTTGGATGAGCAAGATATTTCGCTTTTGCTTTTGTTTGTAACTTTAATTTAGCCATAGCTTCTCAGATAATATTATTTGCTGTTGATTCTCTTTCTTTGAGGGTTGTATCTATACCGTCTGGTAAGAATAGAGTAGTCATATTGCTTTTTTCAGAAGATGATAACTCTCCTACTTTTTTTATTCTGAAAATAGTGGCATTGAGTATAGATTTTATAGACAATAACGTTTCTTGCTTATATTTTATCTTTTTTTTAACTCTTTCAGCCTCTTTTATCGCATCATTGTATTTCCCATCTATATATAATTGTTCGGATTCTTTGAGCTGTTTATCTAAGTTTTTCAGATAATTATCCTGATTTTTATTCCTTTCAATTTCTGCTTCATTGGCGTCTTTTCTCTTTGTTAAATTGTCACTTAATTTCTTTTGATCTTCTGGTGAAAGTGATTGAAATCGTTCTGATTGTATTATTTTTTTTACTCCCTCTTTTGTAAGTTCAGTGTTCTCTGAAATATTTAAAATTCTTTCTATTTTAATCATTTCCAGTCTCTTTTTTTGTGATTTAACTTTTTTCTCTAGAGTTTCCTTTTTTATGTCTTGTGTTCTATCTTGTTTTTCTTGTATTTTTGCATCTCTTTTTGTAATATGACTATCCAAATTTTCTTGTAAGGAAGATCTTACTGCCTTGAAAAGGTTCTTTAGTCATTTTTTCTTTTCGGTCTCTACTTCTTCGAAATCGATATCTATTGGTTCCTTTTCAGTCATGATATGTATATAGGGGATAAATTATTCTGTAACAATTGGTGGTTTTGGTTCTCCCATTTTCTTTTGGAATTCTTCTCGAAGCTCATTTTTTGTCTTTTCAGATATTTCACTTTTTGTTTGCTGCTTTGTTTCGAAATCGAGATCTGCTTCTTTGATGGTCTTGATAAGTAATTTGGATTTTTCTTTTTTATCATCTATTGCTCTGTTTTTTTTGATATTGTTTAATGTTTCTGCTAAATTTTCTACTTTTTTTCCTCGTTTGTGCATCTTATGA
>Ga0194052_1000152_pt1 | contig 48647 bp, 64 predicted proteins | sample SepL226m_MetaG_FD_160117 | JGI IMG/M metagenome (GOLD analysis project Ga0194052, IMG submission 160117) | Anoxic zone freshwater microbial communities from boreal shield lake in IISD Experimental Lakes Area, Ontario, Canada - Sep2016-L227-6m | ecosystem: Environmental > Aquatic > Freshwater >...
ACTGATATGTCCTTATGTAATTCAGAGCTAATGTCTTATCATTAGTTGTATTCCGCATATTGTTAGCTATTATTGATTAAATGATTTCAATATATCATTTTTGTCAACGAATTAGCTAACATCTACAATTCCCGCCCGCCAAAGGACGGGTAGACTCCGGCGGGAATCTAATCATAGGCAGTAGGTTACGGGCAAGATTCCCGCCTTCGCGGGAATGACACTAGAAAACGTTGGTATCGCAAACGTTGGATGGCTTGACTATAGGCGTACATTATGGTAATAAGTCAGCATTATTATAGCTATTTGAAAATCAACCATATAAAGGAGTAAACAGTGAACAGATTAGAATCAATTATCCGTGACATCGATAATTTTTCGAGCAAGAGACAAGGCAAGACCAGGGAGCTGCTGTACAAGAAGTTTCTAGAGGGCTTGCGGAACGACGCCACAGTACCGGAATTGAAAGAAATATTACGAATTATCGATCCGCCTAAGCGCGAGACAGCTGTCTCGCTAACAGAAGATGAAAAGGCGTTATCACAGCGAACAGCCGTTTTGTTTAATGAGTATGTTCATGAAATGAGCTATACTGGTATGTCAGAAACTTTTATCAGTGAAGTTAGAATGCGATTGACTGAGCTGATATTGAGCCAATTATTGCGCCCGTCGTCCGAAGATTATTTGTACAGCCTGGAATCAGTTTGGACGATGCTATTCGATTGCGACGCTGCTATCGACGAGGCGGCCGAGAAAATAGTGCAGTGCCTGCCGATCTACTTTAATTTGATTAAGAATAACAAATTAAAGCTATATAAATATATTGATGCTTTGATTTACTTTAAGCATCAAGCCTTCCAAATGCCGTTATTATTGGCTATGGCCAGAGTACAGATGCTTTAATTTTTTTTCATTTATCAATCCCCATCGATTTAATATCGGCGGGGATTTTATTTTGACTTTTAAAGTGTTTTGTCCTAGAATATACAAATAACCAGAAATATATGCCTAAAGTAAATATAAAAGCGACAGTGTGGAAAGAAGGGGATTATTACGTCTCTCAGTGTCTTAATGTCGATGTGGCCAGCTTTGGCGCTACAAAAAAAGAGGCCTTGGCCAATTTGTTGGAAGCCTTGGAATTGCGTTTGGAAGGCGCAAGCAATCTTAAGCTGACAAAAATAGAAAGGCCTGATATCGTTTCGCTCAAATTGCAGTATGCCTAAGCCCTTCCCGCTGAAGCGATTATTGGAAATATTAAAGGCTCACACGCAAAATACAAGAATAATGCCAACCCGGAATTGACAGTCATGGTACCGGAACATGGTAAAGAGATTCCGCACGGCACTCTAAGGTCTATCTTGCGTCAAGCAAAATTGGACCTATCTGACCTGGACAAGAAATAAAACGACATTGCCTGCGCCGAATCGGCGGCAGGTTTTTTTGTTGCTTCGCAAATCGGTTGATGTTATGATTAATCATAATCCTTAGCGGCAGATGAGCCCGCCGGCATCTGCGCCAATTATCATATGGAAAAAGACAATCTACCTTTCCCGGACCAGTTCTTCTGGGGCTGTTCGACCAGTTCTCATCAGATCGAGGGCGGAACCACTAACGACTGGAGCGAGTGGGAGAAATCGCCGAAACGCTTGGCCGACCTGACCAAGCGGGGATTAGCGCATCAGGATTATATCTCGGGCCAGGGCAGCAATTCCTATGAAATGCAGAACGCGGATATCGCCTGCCTCAAGGAGCTGGGCGTCAATTCCTACCGTTTTTCCCTGGAATGGTCCAGGATCGAGCCGGAGCCGGGCAAGTTCGACCAGCAGGCTATGGATTATTATGTCAACTTTGTCAAAATGTTGAGGGCCAACCACATCGAGCCTTTTGTCACGCTGTGGCATTGGCCCATCCCGCTATGGCTGCGCGATCTGGGAGGCTGGGAGTCGCCGGATATGCCGCACTATTTCGCTGACTTTAGCGAGTTTGTGATCAAGAACCTAAACCATGATGTCAATTTCTGGATTACGCTCAATGAACCGGAGAATTATTACCATAAAAGTTTCTTGATTGGGGAATGGCCGCCACAGAAGATGAATCCTCTGGTTATGTTGAAGGTTATCAAGCATCTGGTGGCCGGGCACAAGCTGGTCTACCAGCTTGCCAAGAAGATTGATAGCAATAACCAGATCGGTATTGCCAAGCATAATATCTGTTTTGAGTCCAAGGGCAATAATCCTTGGAGCAAACTGCTAAAAAAGGGCGCCGATTGGTGGTGGAATGATTATTTTCTGAATTGTATCAAGGATTACCAAGATTTCATCGGCCTTAATTTCTACTTCCATTACGAGGTCAAATGGTGGTTCGGCAACGGCCAGACTGACAAATACTCCGATCTGGACTGGGCCTTGGTCCCGGAGGGCATCTATTGGGTGCTTAACGACCTCAAGAAATACGACAAGCCCATTTATATTACCGAAAACGGCTTGGCTGACAAGGACGACAAGCATCGCATCTGGTATATCCAGCAGATTTTGGCCAATATCCATCGGGCCATTATGAACAATATCCCGGTCCGAGGCTATTCCCACTGGTCGCTGATGGACAACTTTGAATGGGCCCTGGGCTTTGCTCCGCGTTTCGGCCTGTTCGAGGTTAACCGCCAGACCTTTGAGCGTACTGCCAGGCCAGCCGCCCGTTATTATGGCAATATTTGCCGGAGTAATAGGCTGGAAATAGAGACTGATGAGTTTTAATTCTTTATTACTGTTAATATTAGCAAAAAACAGCCAGAGATTAATGGCTGTTTTTTATTTATTACCTAATGTTAGCCAATAATACGAGCCTAGCTATCTATTGACTTTAGCCTGTAAATAACTTAATATGAATTTTGTTAAAAAATTTGTCTTTTAGGCAAATGTTTTAATATCTGAAGAAATATCGGTATATGTCTGATCAGCTACTTCGTCTGCTCCAATTGGCCCAAAAGACCGGTGATAAACTGGTGGTTTATGACCCGAGCAGCCGTCTGGCGCCTTATGTCATTCTGGGTATAGATGCCTACGAGAACCTGTTGTCCCATCAGGCCGAATTACCCTTGACAGAAGGGGGTTTAAGTGATAAAATTACTCCCGATATTGATTTTTGGCAAAATCAAGGTGCTTTTGTTCAAAATAAGCCAAATTTTTCAGAATTAGCTGTTTCGCCAATAGTAGAAGAAATATCTACCGAACTGGAAGCAGAAGAAACAGAAGAAGCGCAGCCTATCACCGAAACGGTTCTACCATGGGCCGAAGAGACGGAAGCTGAGCCTAGTCAAGAACTGAGCGAACCAACGGACGATGAATTGTTCGAGGCTAATGAGACCAGTATCGTTGATGCCGGTTTCAGCCCTGTAGGCTCTATTTTAGAATCACGTTTAGCTGAATTGCAGCTCAGGTTGAGCCGTAATCAGCAAAACAATAAATAAATTAATTAATTAGGACGGTTGGCCACCCAATGAGGTGAAGAACTTCGGTCTGCGGGATTGGCCCGCGGGAGCTGAAGACCGTTAAACAAATATTATGGCAGACGCATTTGTACGAAACAAGCCGCATTTGAACGTCGGCACTATCGGTCACGTTGACCACGGCAAGACCACCTTGACCGCTGCTATCCTTACCGTCTTGGGCGCGAAGGGTTTTGCGGCTTCCAAAAAAGGCGTTGATGAAATCGATGGCGCTCCTGAGGAGAAAGCCAGAGGTATCACTATTGCTACCGCTCACGTCGAGTATGAATCTGAAAAGCGCCATTACGCGCACGTTGATTGTCCAGGACACGCCGATTATATCAAGAATATGATCACTGGCGCTGCCCAGATGGACGGTGCTGTTTTGGTTGTCTCCGCTACTGACGGCCCTATGCCCCAGACTCGCGAGCACATTTTGTTGGCCAACCAGGTTGGTGTTCCTCATATCATTGTTTTCTTGAACAAATGCGATATGGTGGAAGACCAAGAATTGATCGACTTGGTCGAAGAGGAAGTTCGCGACCTTTTGAATAAGTACAATTTCCCTGGCGATACTACTCCTATTATCCGCGGTTCCGCCTTGAAGGCTCTCGAAGATCCGAATGGTCCTTGGGGTGACAAGGTTATGGAATTGGTTAAGGCCTTGGATGAATATATCCCAGAACCTGTCCGCCAGACTGACAAAGCTTTCTTGATGCCTATCGAAGATATCTTCTCGATCGAAGGACGCGGCACTGTCGTGACCGGCAGAATCGAGCGCGGTATTATCAAGGTCGGCGAAGAAGTCGAAATTGTCGGTATCCATGATACCAAGAAAACCGTCGTTACCGGCGTTGAAATGTTTAACAAGTCTTTGGATCAAGGCCAGGCTGGCGATAATGCCGGTTTGTTGCTGAGAGGTGTCAAGAAAGAAGAAGTCGAGCGCGGTCAATGCTTGGCCAAGCCGGGTTCTATCACTCCACACACCGAATTCGAAGCCGAGGTCTATGTTTTGACCCAAGCTGAAGGTGGCCGCCATAAGCCTTTTTTCAAAGGTTATAAGCCCCAGTTCTATGTCCGTACTACCGATGTAACTGGTGAAGTCGAGTTGCCTGAGGGCACCGAGATGGTCATGCCTGGCGACACTGTTTCGATCAAGATCAAATTGATCGCTCCTATCGCCATGGAAGATAAAATGAAATTTGCTATCCGTGAAGGCGGCCGCACTGTTGGTGCCGGCGTCGTCACAAAAATAATCAAGTAACCATTTAGCCCCTCCGACGTTATGTCGGAGGGGTTGTAATGCTTATTTGCAAAAGTCGATTGCGGTAGCGGTCCTTTACGAAGGATAGCTGCCGTAGTCGACTTCAAGTAGGCGCTCGCTATATATCCGAGAAGCTTGACTAGAGGCTTCGCTTGCCAATCGGCAATAAGGATCGGCGAAAATTTAATAATTAATTTTCGGGAACAATGACTGCGAAAAACCCCAAAACCAGTGAATCGGCCGGTGCCTTTAAGAGCCGGATCAGAATCAAAATCAGATCATACGATCACAAGATTATTGATCAGTCTACCCGGACGATTGTAGAAACCGTCAAACGCACCGGCGCCAAAATTTATGGCCCGATTCCGTTGCCGACCGAGAAGAAGAAATATACGGTCAACTCTTCTACTTTTGTTCACAAGAATGCGCGCGAGCAATTTGAAATGCGCACCCACAAGCGCCTAGTCGATATTATCGAACCGACTGCCGCTACCGTGGAAGCTTTGTCCAATTTGAATTTGCCTTCCGGCGTGGACGTGGAAATTAAGATGTAATAGTGATTAAAAATTAAGCGCGAGTATCGAGCGCCAGCTACTTCCGGCCAATTGCGTCGGAAAAGGGTTCGCGAGCGTGCTAGCCAAAAATTGCGAGGTTCAGACTAACAGCGAAATAAGTTAAAATTCAAAGCCATTACAAGGGTTGATTTTATTTATTGAGCTAGCGTCTCGCACGCTGGTTTTTATTTTATCTGATAGGTTATTCTAGAAATAGATATATATAAAACGGGGACGATAATATCTGGTTGATATGCACCCCAGAAGACTATCAAAATATAAAATCAGAGTTGTTTAAGAGACCTCCGTGTTCACGGAGGTAAATCCATAAAAAATATATGAAGTTTATATTAGGCAGAAAATTGGAAATGACCCAAATCTGGGTCGGCGACGATTGCCGCGCCGTAACTAAGGTCGAGGTCGGCCCTTGCACAGTATTGCAAGTCAAGACCAAAGACAGCGATGGTTACACCGCGGTACAGATCGGCTATGGCAAGAAAAGCGCCAAGAGGCTCAACCAGCCGCAGAAAGGCCACATGAAAGAATATGGCAATTTCCGTTGGTTGCGCGAATTCCGCTTGGACAAGCCAGGCATCAAGAATGTGCCCGAAGTGGCTGTGGGAGATCAGATTGATGTCAGCACCTTCGCTATCGGTGATAAATTGAGCGTTATGGGTACTGTTAAGGGTCGCGGATTTGCCGGCGTTGTCAAACGCCATGGCTTCCATGGCCATAACGCTACTCACGGTACCAAGGATCAGGAAAGAATGCCTGGTTCTATCGGCGCCGGCGGCGTCCAACACGTTTTTAAAGGCAAGAAAATGCCAGGCCGCATGGGTGGCAATCAAGTCACCTTTAAGGGCTTCCCGGTATTGGGTGTTGACGAAGCGAACGGTTGGCTGTTAATCGGCGGTGCTATTCCTGGCAGCCGCGGCAGCCTGGTCAAGCTTTGGGCCGATGGTGAATTGAAAAAGGCAGTTGTTGCCGCGCCAGCCGTGGCTGAGATTGCAGAAGAAGAAGTGAAGCCGGTAGAGGTAGCACAGGTTGAGGAAAATGTCGTTGCGGAAGTTCCGGCTACCGAGACTCAGGCTGAATAATTTTAGAAGTTAAGATAATAGATATGACCAAGTTTAATGTCTACAACCATGAAGGCAAGGTGGTCGGGGAGTATGAGCTCAGTCCGAAATTGTTCGGAGTAGAAGCGAAAGCCGCCCTCGTGCACCAGGCCGTCGTAACCCAGATGTCCAATATGAGACCGGTAATTGCCGATACTAAGGACAGAAGTGAAGTTTCCGGCGGCGGCAAAAAGCCTTGGCGCCAGAAAGGTACTGGACGCGCCCGCGTCGGTTCGTCCCGCAGCCCATTGTGGCGCGGCGGCGGTATCGTCTTCGGCCCGACCAACGACCGCAACTTCAAGATGAATCTGAACAAGAAAATGTCCCGCAAGGCTATGTTTATGGCCTTGACCGACAAAGCTGTTAGCGGCCACTTGGCCCTGTTGGATAAGTTGGAACTGCCTGAATTCAAAACCAAAACTTTTATCAGCTTGGTCTTGAATCTGGCTACCGCCGCTTTGTCCGGCGCCGAGCAAGCTAAACGCTCTCTCTTGATCATTAATACCGCCAACGACGAAAAAGCCAAGTATAGCGCCCGCAATTTGCAGAACGTTACTTTGCTGAATATCGACAACATCAACATCCTTGATTTGATCAAGCATGAAAATCTGATTCTGACTCTCGATGCTGTCAAGACGCTGGAAGCAAGATATAACTAACCCAAAGGTATATGGCATTGTTTAAAAAAAACCAAGAAAAAGATCAGGATGCTGTTGAGCCTGCCGCAGATGTCAAAAGCGCCAAAAGCGCCAAGACCGCCCCGGTAGCCGAAACAGAGAATATGAAAGATCTTTATGCTGCAACCCCAACCCAGGCCAAGGCAGCTAAGGGCGACAAAACCGCCCGCAAAGTCTCGGCCGCTAGAATCGCTAGAGCTAACGCCATCATGGTGAAACCTCTTGTTACTGAAAAGGTGACTGATTTGAACGGCTTGAACAAATATGTTTTTGCGGTAACTATGGAAGCCAATAAGATCGAGGTGGCCATGGCTATCGAAGCTCTCTACGGCGTCAAACCGACCAAGGTCAATATGATTAAATTGGAAGGCAAGGCCAAGACTTATGGTCGCCGTGCAGGCAAGCGCAAAGACTGGAAGAAGGCCATCGTCACCTTGCCTAAAAGCAAGACCATCGATGTCTATGAAGGTGTTTAATTAATTAGCGATTTAAGTGTATGCCAATCAGAAAAGCTAAACCGACTACCAATGGCCTCCGGGCCGCCAGTTTCCAGGATTTCTCGGATGTTACCCAGAAAACTCCGGAAAAGAGATTGGTAGTTATCAAGAAAAAGCATGCTGGCCGGAATAACCAGGGCAAGATCACTGTTCGCCATCAGGGCGGCGGGGTCAAGCGCTATATCCGCTTGGTTGATTTCAAGCGTGATAATTATAATATCCCGGGCAAAGTTGCTACTATTGAATATGATCCGAACCGCGGTCCTCGCCTAGCCTTGATTTTCTTTGCTAACGGCGATAAGCGCTACATCTTGGCTCCGGTCAATTTGAATGTCGGCGATACCGTTATGAGTTCTCGTGAATTGATCGAAATCGCACCGGGCAACGCCATGCCATTAGAGTTTATCCCTGCCGGCGTGCCTGTCCATAATGTCGAATTGAACCCTGGCGCTGGAGGCAAATTGGGCCGCGGTGCCGGTAATTCCATCGCCGTCATGAGCGTCGAAAAGAAATATGCCCAAGTCAAGCTGCCTTCCGGCGAGATCCGTTTGATCAAAAAGGAATGTATGTGCACTATCGGGCAGATGACCAATGCTGATTTACGCCATGTCTCCTTGGGCAAGGCCGGCCGTTCCCGCAAGATGGGTATCCGTCCGACTGTCCGCGGTACTGCCATGAATCCGAATGACCATCCACACGGCGGCGGTGAAGGCAACCAGCCAATCGGTTTGAAGCATCCGAAGACTAAGTGGGGTAAGAACGCTTACGGTGTCCGTACTCGCCACGCCAAGAAGGCTTCGTCCAGACTCATTATCTCCAAGCGGAAAACTAAATAACCCCTATGACTAGAAGTTTAAAAAAAGGTCCTTTTGTCAGCGATAGGCTGCTTAAGAAGGTCGCAAATCTGAAGCAAGGAGATAAAACCGTGCTAAAGGTCTGGGATCGCGCCATAACTATAACTCCGGAAATGGTAGGTTTCACTTTTGGAGTGCATAATGGCAAGGTGCATACACCGGTCACTATTCATGAGAATATGGTTGGCCACAAACTAGGTGAGTTTTCTCCTACCCGCAAGTTCTTGGGTCACGGAGGCAAGATAGCTAAGGCCCAGGCGGCTGCCAAGAAGTAATTTAAGTTAATCCTATGGAAGTTAAAGCCAAATTGAGATATTTAAGAATGTCTCCGAGAAAGGTTCGGCTGGTCGCTGATTTAGTCCGCGGCAAGAGCGCACAATCGGCGCTGGATCAGCTCCAGTTCGCCAACAAGGCCGCCGCTAAACCGGTGTCCAAGCTGGTAAAGTCCGCTGTCGCCAATGCTGTGAACAATTTCAGCCTCGAGATGAACAATTTATTCGTCAAAGAGATTTCGGTGGACGGAGGCCCGACCCTCAAGCGTTGGATGCCCCGCGCCCACGGCCGCGCCACTCCGATCATGAAGCGCACCAGCCATGTCAATATCATCTTAGGTGAGGTGAATGACTCCGGCGTGCGTGAAGGCAAGAAGACTAAGCTGGAAAGCCCAGTCAAGCTGTCTGCCGCTACCGGCGAGAACGAAGGCATCAAGGTTGCCGGCAAAGACGAGTTGTTAGAAGCCGAGAACACTGCTAACAACGAGAACCCGGTTATCGAGCATGATCCTCGCAACGAAGGCCGCGTCGGCCATCGACGGATCGAAGGCGGAGGAAAGGGTTTCACCAAGAAATCTTTTCAAAGAAAAAGCGGCTAAGAAATAATTATTTACTAATATGGCAAAAAAAGTTAATCCAAAAGTCATCAGACTCGGTATCACCAGAACTTGGCACTCCAAGTGGTTTTCCGACCAAAAGACTTATGCAGATAAGCTGAAGCAGGACTTAGCCGTTCGCCGCTACATGCTGCGCAATTATAATGAAGCAGGTGTCGACAAAGTTGAAATAGAACGCAGCGCTAGCAAGATCTCAATCGCCATCCATACCGCCAAGCCCGGCCTTTTGATCGGACGCGGCGGAACAGGCGTCGAGGATTTGAAGAAGAAATTGCACACCAAGTTTTTGAAAACATTCCGCTTGAATGAAATAAACCTGAACATCATCGAAGTATCCCGCCCCGGCTTGAGCTCCGAAATCACTCTGCAAGGATTGATTATGGAAATCGAGAAGAGAATCCCTTTTAAGAAGGTGATGAAGCAGGCTATCGCTCGCGCCGAGCGCGCCGGTGCCTTGGGTGTTAAGATCGCCATGGGCGGACGCCTCAACGGCGCCGAGATCGCCCGCAGCGAACATCTGATTTCCGGCAAGTTGCCGTTGTCCACTTTACGTGCCGATATTGATTTTGCCCGCGGCACAGCCCATACCACCTTTGGCGCTATCGGTATCAAGGTCTGGATCTATAAAGGCGAGGTCTTTGAACGCGCTCCTGAAAAGGGCGGCGTGATCAAGGAAACAGTTAAGAAATAAATTTATGTTGAGCCCAAAGAGAACAAAATATCGCAAGTCGCATAAATTAGGCTACGGTGGCCGCGCTACCCAAAAGATTGCCCTGGCTTTCGGCTCCTATGGCTTGAAGAGCTTGGAAACTTGCTGGGTATCCGCCCGCCAGATCGAATCCGCCCGCCGCGTCTTGAGCCGTGAAATGGATCGCGCCGGCAAAATGTGGATCCGCATCTTCCCTGATGCCCCAGTCACCATCAAAGGCGGTGAAATCCCTATGGGTAAGGGCAAAGGCGCCGTTGACCATTATGTGGCCAAGATCAAGGCCGGCACTATCATGTTCGAACTTGATGGCCTGTCCGAAGAAGCCGCTCAAGCTGCCATCAAGCAGGCTGCCTACAAGTTGCCTGTCAAGTGCATCTTTATCAAAAAGTAGCTATCAAACTTATGAAGATTAAGGAATTAAAAAATACGCAAGAGAGTGAACTGCAGCATCTGTTGAGCGAGGCCCGCAGCAAACTCCGCGACATGAGATTTAAGAATGCCAGCGGCCAGCTGAAAGATGTGCGCGAAATCCGCGAAAACAAAAAGCTGGTAGCCCGGATTCTGACTTTGCTCAACATTACTAGAAAATAAGTTAGCATTATGGTAACTACTAAAAAAGAAACCAAGACTGTTGCTCCAGTCAAAGCGGCCCGCCCTAAGCAAGCCGCAACAGCCAAGAGTGAAGTAATTCGCAAGAAATTCACCGGCATCGTCTTGAGCGACAAAATGACCAAAACCATCGTGGTTAAGGTTGAGATTGTCAAAATCCATCCCAAATATCATAAACGTTTTGTCATCAGCCGAAAATATAAGGTACATGACGAGCGCGAACAGTTCAAGACAGGCGATAGCGTAATATTCGTTTCCTGCCGCCCGATGTCCAAAGATAAAAAGTGGCGCGTGTTGTACCAATAATAGTTTAAGTTTGCTTATATGATTCAAGTCCAATCAATGCTGAAAGTCGCTGATAATAGCGGAGCCAAGAATGCCAAGTGCATTCGTGTTTTAGGCGGTTACAAAAAACGCTATGCACGTGTCGGCGACAAGATTATTATCGTAGTCAAGCAGGCTGTACCCCATTCCGCTATCAAGAAGGCTGATGTTTTGCTGGCAGTAATCGTGCGCACCAAGAAGGAAATCGCCCGCGCCGACGGCACTTATCTCCGCTTTAATGAAAATGCCTGCGTGGTGATCGACAAGAAAAATGGCGATCCCAAGGGTACCCGTATTTTCGGTCCTATTCCGAGAGAGGTGAGAAAGGCCGGCTTTGCCAAGATTGCCAGTTTGGCTCCCGAAGTTTTGTAATTAACAACAGGTATATGAAGATTAAAACTAACGACCAAGTAGAAATCCTGGCAGGCAAAGATAAGGGCAAGACCGGCAAAGTATTGCAGGTGTTCCCCGAAGATCGCCGCGCTAGCGTTGAGGGCTTGAATCTACTGATCAAGCATCTCCGGCCGAGACGCGAAGGTGAAAAGGGTCAGAGAATCGAATTTCCCGCGCCTATGGATATGTCCAACTTGATGTTGGTTTGCCCCAAATGCGGCAAGCCGACCAGAGTGGGCTATGAGATTAGGGAAGTCGAGGGCGGCAAAAAAGTCAAAGCGCGCCTCTGCAAGCAATGCAAGAAATTAATCGACTAATATGAGTTTGCAACAAAAATATAAAGACAGCGTCATCAAGGAACTCACAGCCAAGTTCGGTTATACCAATGTCATGGCTGTGCCCAAAATCTTGAAACTGACTATCAACGTCGGTGTCGGACGCAATACCAAGGACAAGAAATACATCGAGGACGTAGTGAAGACCATTACCCGTATTTCCGGACAAAAGCCGATTGTCACTCGCGCCAAAAAGTCTATCTCGGCCTTTAAGGTCAAGGAAGGCGATCCGGTCGGTGTGGCTGTCACCTTGCGCGGTCCGCGTATGTGGGATTTCTTGGACAAACTGATTAATGTCACTTTCCCTCGCGTACGCGATTTCCACGGTGTAAACCGGACGGTAGTCGACCGTGACGGCAATCTGAGCGTCGGTTTCAAGGAACAGATTTCCTTTCCTGAGGTGCGTTTCGACCAAGTAGAAAATATGCACGGCTTGGAAGTGACTATCGCCACTACCGCTACCAACAAAGAAGAAGGCATGGAACTCTTCAAGCAGCTGGGCTTCCCTTTCAAGAAGGAAGAAGAAGAACAGGCTGGCAAAACGAGTAATTAAGCAAAAGCAATATGGCAAGAAAAGCATTAATCATCAAAGCGCGCAGAACTCCTAAGTTTTCCACGCGTATCGTCCGGCGCTGCTGGCGCTGCGGCCGCAATCACGGTTATATCCGCGATTTCGGTCTCTGCCGCATTTGCTTCCGGGAGCTGGCCAACAATGCCGACCTTCCCGGCGTGACCAAATCCAGTTGGTAAATTTACTTTTAAGCTAACTATAAAGTTATGACTGATCCAATAGCAGACATGTTAACCAGAATTCGCAACGCTACCGCTGTCAAGAAGACAGAGGTGCTTGTTCCTATGAGCAAGGTGAAATACGCGATTGCCAAGATTTTGGAACAGAACCACTGGCTGGGCAAGGTAGAAAAGATGGAGCAAGACGGCTTGCCGTATATGCAGCTCACTCTTAAATACCAAGAAGACGGCAAACCTGCCATCTCCAGCATCCAGCGCGTTTCCCGTCCGGGCCGCCGCACTTATGCGAGCAAGGACGAGTTGCCAAGGGTTCTGAATAATTTCGGCATCGCTATCATTTCTACCAGCCAAGGTCTGATGACCAACAAAGAGGCCGGCAAGAAAAAAATCGGCGGCGAAGTTATTTGCGAGATTTATTAATCATTATTAAAGCGTGACGGGGACGGGTTAGGCCGTTCGTTGACGCAGTAACCATATGTCCAGATTAGGAAAATTGCCTATCGTTATCCCGGCAGGCGTACAAGCGGTTATCAAAGGCGATTATATTTTCGTCAAGGGCCCGAAGGGCGAACTAAAGCAGAAATTACATTCTTTGATTGACGTGGTTATCGGCGAGACCGAGATTATCGTCAAGCCATCGGCGGTACAGGCCAGAAATTCATCCGCTTTTTGGGGACTTTACGGCAGCCTGATCCGCAATATGGTGGAAGGTGTTTCTAAGGGTTTTGAAAAAAAGTTAGAGCTTAACGGCGTCGGCTACAAAGTGGCTGGCGGCGGTGCTAAACTGACTTTTGCCTTGGGGTTTTCCCATCCGGTGGAATTCGCCATGCCTGATGGCATCACTTCGGCGGTTGAAGGTAAGTTTATTACTATCAGCGGCGCCGATAAACAGCAGGTAGGAGAAATTGCCGCTCAGGTCAGAGGCTTGAAGAAGCCAGAACCATACAAAGGCAAAGGTATTAAATATGTGGACGAAGTCATCCGCCGCAAGGCCGGTAAGACTGCAGCCAAGTAAGTTTGTAAAGTTTGTAAAGTTCATAAAGTTTGTAAAGTTATAGGATGAATAATTTATTTATTCCATAGCTTTACAAACTTTCCACTCTATCAACTTTTATCTAATATATATTATTATGAACAAGGAAATCAGAATCAATGCGAGAAAAGAGCGCAGGGCAGCCAGAGTTCGTGCCAAGGTTTCCGGCACAACTGAGCGCCCTCGGCTTTCCGTTTTCCGTTCTAATCGCAACATCTTCGCTCAGTTGGTTGATGATACAAAGGGTATCACTTTAGCCAGTGCGCATACTGCCCAGATCAAGGTTGAGGGCAATAAATCGGATGCGGCTTTGGAATTGGGCAAGGAGATTGCCAAGCGCGCTTTGGACAAAGGAATTACCAAAATCGTCTTTGATCGAGGCGGTAATCTTTATCATGGACGTGTTAAGGCCGTTGCTGACGGCGCCCGCTCAGGCGGTTTGGAATTTTAATATTAACAATCGCATATGACGGAAGTTAAAAAGACAACAGCTCCAGCCGGCGGCGCGAACAAGCCGGCCAGACCAGCGGCCCGACCGGGCGCCCGACCGGGTGCCAGGCCAGCCGGAGCAGGTGCTCCAGGCGGACGCAGCTACGGATCCAGACCAGCCGGTCAAGGCGGCCAAGGCGGACCGGGCGGACCAGGCGGACGGCGCCCAGCGCGTCGCGATGCTCAGCGTCCGACCGAAGATGAATTTGATCAAAAGATTGTCGACTTGGCCCGCGTTACCCGCGTTATGGCCGGCGGCAAAAGAATGCGTTTCCGAGCTTGCGTCGCTATCGGCAACCATAGCGGTAAAGTCGGTGTCGGCTTGGCCAAAGGCGTCGATGTAACCGCGGCTATCACTAAGGCGGTCAATCAGGCCAAGAAGTCCATGTTGACTGTGCCGATTGCCAATGGCAGCATTCCTCATCAAGTCGACCACAAATTCGGCGCCGCTCACATCATTATCAAGCCTGCGAGCGTCGGTAAAGGTATTATTTGCGGCGGCGTTATCCGTATTATCGCGGAGTTGGCCGGTATTCATAATATGACCGGTAAAATCCTGGGCACCGGCAACAATGTTGCCAATGCCAAATGCACGATGGAAGCTCTGGCTGAATTACGTTGGCCGAAAGGCGTGACAAAAAAACTTGCCCCAGCCACTGATGTGGTTGAAGCCAAGACCGAAACAGCCGATACAGAAAAGACTGAAGCGCCGGCTATCGTGTAAGCCTGGCGGAAGATCGATCATTCATCTATAATTTAAATACATATGGTACTCAGTCTATCATCGCTCTCCTCTAGCGAGGGTTCGAGCAAAAAGCGCAAGCGAGTCGGCAGAGGCAACGGCTCTGGCCATGGTACAACCGCTACTCGCGGTACCAAGGGCCAGAAATCCCGTTCCGGCGTCACCAATCTTAAGAGATTGGGCCTCAAAAAAATGTTGTTGTCGGTTCCTAAGACTCGTGGTTTTAAATCTGTTTACGGCAAAAATCAAGTAGTCAATCTGGAAGCGCTCAACGAGGTTTTTAAACAGGGCGACGCTGTTAATCCGCGTACTTTGTTTAAGGCCGGACTGGTGAACCACACCGACGGACCGATTAAAATTTTGGCGCAGGGAGAGCTAAAAGTAGCTGCTTTGAAGTTTTCCGGCGTAATTGTCAGCAAGTCCGCTGCCAAGACCATCGAAGATAACAAAGGCACTATTAACCAGTAGCCATATGATGGAAAAACTTAGACAAATATGGAAAGCCAGAGATTTACGCCTTAGTATTCTCTTTGTCTTAGCCATGCTTTTTATATACCGTTTAGCTGCGCACATGCCTATCCCGGGTGTTAACGCCGCCGCTTTGCAGAGATTCTTTGCGGGCAATCAAGTATTCGGCATGTTGAACCTATTGTCCGGAGGCGGTATGCAGAACTTTTCCATCGTGATGATGGGGGTAGCTCCGTTTATCACCAGTTCCATCATCTTCCAGCTTTTAGGCATGATTGTTCCTCAATTGGAGGAAATGAATAAAGAAGAAGCCGGCCGCCAAAAGATCAATATGTGGTCCAGGTGGCTGACTGTGCCTTTGGCTATGATCCAATCTTTTTCGATGATTACCTTGATCCGCCGCTCTTCGGGCGACATCTTGCCTAACTTTAGCGGCATGGATATCTTTGCCGCCGTGTTGACTATCACTGCCGGCACCATCTTTGTCATGTGGCTAGGTGAGTTGATTACCGAAAAGAAAGTCGGTAACGGCATCTCTTTGATGATCTTTGCCGGTATCGTGGCCGGTATTCCGACCGCTTTAGGCAATCTATTGCAAGCCTCCAATATGGATGGCACTTTCTTGCTTACCGCTATCAGTTTTGCGGCTGTGGCCGTATTGACCGTTGTCGGTGTAGTTATTATCAACGAAGGCCAGCGCAATATTCCGGTGCAATATGCCCGCCAGATCAGGGGCAATCGCACCTTTGGCGGAGCCAGTTCGCACCTTCCTTTGCGCGTTAACATGGCTGGCGTTATGCCGATCATCTTCGCCGTTTCCATTGTTATGTTCCCTCAGATGATTGCCCAATTCTTTACCAAGGCCAAGTCGGCCTGGTTGTCCGGAGCGGCCGATTGGCTGATCCGCATGCTCAACGACGGATGGGTTTATGGCATCCTCTATTTTGTCTTAGTCTTTGCTTTTGCTTATTTTTATACCGAAGTTATTTTCCATCCCAAGCAGATTGCCGAGAACTTGCAGAAGCAGGGCGGGTTTATCCCAGGCATCCGCCCGGGACGCCATACGGCTGATTATTTGTATTCCACGGCCAATAAGGTTATCTTTTCCGGCGCCTTGTCTCTGGCCATCTTGGCTGTCATGCCAATGGTAGTAAAGGGCTTTACCGGAATCAGCGCCTTGAAGCTGGGAGGTACCGGCATCTTGATTGTTGTTTCGGTGGTTATCGAAACAGTCAAGCAGGTCGAAGCTCAGCTGTCGATGCGTGAATACGATATTATGTAATATTGAAGCGATTTTATAGAAAAGACTCTCCGTCCATAAACGGAGGGTCTTTTTGTTTGGCAGACATGATAGCGAAAAAGTAATCCGCCAGCTGGCGGAGAAAATGGAAAAGGAAATGGAGTTGGCTGGCGCCAACGATTATTTTTTGTTGTTAACTTGCTAAAACATGGGGGTAGGTGGTATTATAGGGGTGTATATTTTGCTAATAATTAAATAATATGGGATTACTCGGGCAAATAATGGGGACGCAAAAGTTCAAAAGAATGGCGGCTAAGGCATCCGGTAAATATACGCCATCTGATTTCCATTCCCACTACGAATTAAAGGCAGGCCTAATGAAGCTGAGGCCTGACGAGCGTCAACGTGTCATTGCGGCCTTGCAAACTAGGCGTTTGTGGGGTAATGCCGTATCCAGCCAAAGCGTGCTGGAGGCGGTGCGTGATATAGAAGGAGAAGCGGCCGCCAAGAAAGTCCAGCGGCTGGTATTGACCCGCTACAAAGATAATATTTTGAACCCAGATCAGGTCAGGCGGAATATTAATCTAGTCCGTTATGAACGCGGCAAGGAAGAGCCTGGACGCAAAGGCATAGAGCAGCCGCATTATGTCAATGAGCCTTGGCTCGATCATTCGGTCGGTATCAATAGCCCCAAGTCAGGTGCAAAGACTACAAATAACGATAGGTTTGCCAACAAGCGGCCGATAAGCTTTTAGATTAATTTATGCGTCAGATATATATCATTTTCGGTGCTCCCGGGTCGGGCAAGGGTACGCAAGCCGAACTGTTGGCCGATCATTTGAAGCTGCCTTCTGTCTCTACCGGTGATTTGTTGCGGCACGAAGAAAAGGCCGAAACTGTATTGGGCAAAAAGGTTGCCAAATTATTAGATTCTGGAAAATTGGTTTCGGATGAGATTATCCATGGTTTGGTTAAAGAGCGGCTGCTAAAGCCAGATACCAAGCGTGGTTTTATCTTGGATGGCTATCCTCGGGATCCGGAGCAGATGAAAGACTTGTTCAAGCAATTGCAAAAAACGGATAATGTCCAAACGGCCGTAATTGAAATTAGCGACAAGGCTGTCATGGGAAGATTGTCCGGACGCCGAGTCTGCGATTGCGGGGAGACTTATCACGTGGTCCTCAATCCGCCTAAAAGAGCAGGCTTCTGTAATAAAGACGGCAAACGGCTGTATATCCGCCACGATGATCGACCGGAAGTGGTGAAGGCCAGGCTGAAAACGTATAGAAAGAATATAACACCCATGCTTAGATTGGCAGCCAAAAAGGGCCGAGTGGTATTGATAAACGGTGAATTGCCGATGGCCGAAGTGCGTAAAAGCATCTGGAACCAATTGTTAAAGTAAATAAATTATGGCTAATTTTATCAAGTCAAAGAAACAGATAGAAGGTATCAGAAAATCCTGCCAAGGCTTGGCCGTTATTTTTGCGCACCTGGAACAAATGGTAGCGCCGGGCGTGACAACCTTGCAATTGGAAGAAGAGGCTTGCCGCTTGATAGCCGAGCAGGGCGGAAGGCCGGCCTTTAAGGGCTACAAGACGCACAAGCGGGCGATTCCTTTTCCTTCGGCTTTGTGTATATCTATCAATGAAGAAATAGTGCATGGTCCGGCGGTGCCCAGCCGTCCGTTATTGGAGGGCGATATAGTCGGCATCGATGCCGGCATGGAACTGGGCGGGTATTATAGTGATATGGCGCGCACCTTTGCTGTGGGCAAGATTAGCGCGACCGCGCAGAAATTAATGTCGGTCACCGAGCGCGCTTTGGAGCTGGGCATCGAACAGATGCGTCCGGGCAAGACTTTGGATGATGTAGGCAAGGCGATTCAGAAATGGGTAGAGAGCCAAGGCTTCGGCGTGGTGCGCGAATTGGTCGGCCACGGCGTGGGTCTGGGCGTGCATGAAGATCCGCAGATTCCGCATTATGCTATCAAGGAATCTGGCTTGCCGAATGTACGCATCGAAGCCGGTATGGTACTGGCCTTGGAACCAATGGTGACCGAAGGGGATTGGCATATTGATATCGGCGCCAACGGTTTTAGTTTTGTTACCCGCGACGGCAAACTGGCGGCGCACTTCGAAAATACGATTTTGATTACTCCTGACGGTCCGGAAATATTGACCAAAATATAATATGGAAGAAGCCAAGTTTTATTTGGGGATTGATTGGGGCAGCTCGAAAATCGGGTTGAGTTTGGCTGACAATCAGAACTTGTTGGCCTCGCCTTGGGGCGTGGTTAAGACCTTGGAAGAAGTACTGGCCACCATTAGGCGTGAGGATATCAGCGAGGTTATTGTCGGACGGCCTATTTCTCTTAGTGGTCAGAGTGATAAGTTTACCGTCGGCTTTGCCAAGTTTGTCGCTAGGCTCAGTAAAGAAAGCGGCCTGCCGGTGCATCTGATAGACGAACGCATGACTACCCACGCCGCCCAGAAACTGTCGGGTGACAAGAAGAACAAGGCCAAAGAAGACGCCATAGCAGCGATGCTGATATTGCAGACGTATTTGGATAAAGAATTGTAAAGATAATGTATATATACAAGTATGGATGTAACTAGAAGGTGTCGGTATTTATTTGTAAATTTGTAATAATTTGTATTTGTAGGAGAATATCATGGAACAAACTTATCTCGTAAACGCACTTGTGTTGGACAAAAATCCTTGGAGGGAAAATGACACCAGGGTTTTTTTGTACACGCGCGAAATTGGGCGCTTGGATCTAGTGGTGCGTGGGGCTAAAAAACTGGGCTCCAAACTGGCTGGCCGACTGGAGCCTTTTTGCCAAGCCGAAATTATGGTCATTGCTGGACGACAATTGAGCTATGCCGGCGGGGTGGCGACCGGGCAGAGTTATAGTCGTTTGAATAGCGATTATGACAAGCTGATGGCGGCGGGGCGAGTGGTTGCTTTGGTCTTGCGGCTTACGCGTGAAGGCGTTAGTGATCAGGCGCTCTACCAGCTGCTGGTCGAATATTTTACACTCAGCGATCAGGCGGTCAAGAGAGTGGTGCAAGCGCGCTTTTTGGCGTTAGCTGCCCAGTTAAAAATCTTAGCGGCCTTGGGATTGATAGGAGATAGCCATTTTTGCGCCAGCTGCGCCGTGTCGTTGCGTGGCAACGGTTGGTTTTTGCCGTCCGGAGAGATTGTCTGTCGTTCTTGCCGGCCTGCCCTGAGTCAATCGAACGGGCTTGCTGGTGAACAGAGTTCAATCGAGCTAGGTTCGACAGCGATCAATTTGTTGCAAAAGTTGTCAGATGGATCTTTGGAACAAGCGGTGCGCGGCTGCCATTTGGATAAACAAGGACTCTTGAAGTTGGAGCAAGTGGCGGCGACAATCAGTCAAAATCAGCAATAAAACGTTTTTGGTAAATTAGCGCATTTTGGCTTAATATTTAAAGAAAAATAGGTAATTTGCAGTATTTTTGCCGCGGCGGGCGAGGCTTGAAAAATCAAGCAAAAACTGTTAATGTTAAGAAAAGCCCGTATTTTGACGGGTCTATGTTTTATCTTTGATTATTAATTAGGCACAATATTATGATGAGAACACATACATGCGGTGAGCTGACCAAGGCGCAGGTCGGCCAGAGCGTAGAATTAGCCGGCTGGGTGCATAGCTATCGCAATCTGGGCGGTATGGTTTTTGTCGATTTGCGCGACCGCTACGGATTAGTGCAATTGAACTTTGACCCGACCAATGAAGCCTTGCTAGCTGAGGCCGGCAAACTGCGTTTGGAATGGGTGGCTAAGATTAAGGGTACAGTGCAGGCTAGACCAGACAAGATGATTAACTCCAATCTGCCGACTGGTGAAATCGAAATCTTGGTCGACAGCCTAGAGCTCTTGAATACCTGTGAGGAATTACCTTTCCCTCTGAACAACGAAAAGATCTTGTCCGAAACCAGCGAGGCTTTGCGTCTCAAATACCGCTATCTGGATTTACGTCGGCCGAAACTGCAGCAGATGTTGGCGACCAAGGCGCAGTTCATGCAATATATCCGCCAATATTTCGTTAAGCAAGATTTTATCGAAGTACAGACGCCCATCTTGGCCAATTCCAGCCCGGAGGGAGCGCGCGATTTCCTGGTGCCTAGCCGCCTCTATCCCGGCAAATATTATGCCTTGCCCCAGGCGCCGCAACAGTTCAAGCAGCTTTTGATGGTGGCCGGCATGGACCGCTATTTCCAGATCGCCCCTTGCTTCCGCGACGAAGACACGCGCGTCGATCGCCACTACGGCGAATTCTATCAGCTGGATATGGAAATGAGCTTTGCTGGGCAAGATGATGTCTTCGGCGTCATGGAACCATTGATGATTGAATTGACCGAAAAGTTTTCGCAAAAGAAAATTGTTGAACCACTGGGTACTAAGTTTCCTCGATTAGCCTGGCGTGAGTCTATGACTAAATATGGGTCAGATAAACCAGATCTGCGCTTTAGTCTGGAAATCAAGCCGCTGACTCCTATCTTTACTAAGACTGAATTTACTGTTTTTGCCTCGGCCATGGCCGAAGGCGGCGTAATCCATGCGCTCAAAGTGCCTAAGGCCGCTGCCTGGAGCCGCAAGCAATTAGACACACTCGTAGAAGTAGCCAAGAAGAAAGGCATGGGCGGACTTGCCCACTTCGGCATCGACGAAGCCGGCGAAATCAAGTCGAGCTTTGCCAAGTTCTTGCAAGACTCGGAAATTGCCGCTATCAAACATGAGCTTGGTTTAGAGCCTGGAGATATGGCCTTTTTCGCCTCTGGCGATTGGCTCAAAGTATGCTGGGCCATGGGCGCGGTGCGGCTAGCTGTGGCCAAAGAGCTTGACTTGCAAGATAATTCTATCGCCGCCTGGTGTTGGGTTGTCGACTATCCGATGTTTGAGGATTCCGAATTAGAACCGGGACGCATCGACTTTGGCCACAATCCCTTCTCAATGCCGCAGGGCGGGCTGGCTGCTCTGGACAGTGACAAGCCAATGGAAATCTTGGCTTATCAATACGATCTAGTTTTGAATGGTTTTGAAATATCATCTGGTGCAGTGCGCAGCCACAATCCTGAAATCATGTACAAGGCCTTCGCTATCGCCGGCTACGGCCATGACGAGGTGGACAAGCGCTTCGGTGCCATGATTAGCGCTTTCAAATTCGGCGCGCCGCCCCATGCCGGCAACGCTCCGGGCATCGACCGCCTGTTGATGGTGCTCAATGACTGGGATTCCATCCGCGACATCTACGCCTTCCCCAAAGACGGCCAAGGCCGCGACCTGATGATGGACAGTCCATCTGAGGTGGATGACAAACAGCTAGATGAACTGCATTTATCCGCGCGAACGCGTGGATCTCTCCAGGCAGAGTAGCAGACATCTAATTGACAGTGATAGTGAGTGAAGCCAGAATTGTATCATTCGTCCCCGATTTATTTATCACAAAATACCGAATATTCTTTTTCCTGGCGTCCCTATTTTGTGAGTCTGAGATTATCTATAAACTACGTACCTGGGAGACCTCCGTGTTCACGGAGGTAAACTCGAAATACCAATATATGAAAGTAGTATTAATCGCCTCCGCCGCCAACAAACATGATCTGGATTACCGCGCTTCGCTGCAGGCCAAGATAGAGGCCATCGGCGCCGAAGTAATCTATCTCAAGCCTAAGCAACTGATTGATAAGGAGGCTGATGTGGTGGCGGTGTTGTTAGATGGCCATGACATAGCGTCGGTTGATGCGGCGCGCATTGGCGCTTTTCGGCAGTGGGCTGATAGCGCTACCAAGCTGCCCAAGCCGATTGTGGTCGGCTATGATTACGCCAAAGGTTCGGACGCGGAGCTCAAGGCCTCTGGTTGGTTTACTCATATTGCCGAGACCGAACGCAATTTTATCTATTGTCTGAAGGATTATATTTTTATTCAAAATAAACATAAGTAATGCTTAGCGACGAAAACCGCGGCCTGCGTACTTGGTTCGAAATCAGCCGCGCCAATCTGGAGCACAATTATCAAGTGTTGCGACGTTTACTGGGTACGCAGACTCGGTTTTTGGCTGTGGCCAAATCCAATGCCTATGGCCATAGCCTGGTAGATTATGCGCGGGCAGTCGAGGAATTGGGGGTCGATTTCCTTGGGCTTGATTCGGTACTGGAGGCCTTTCGTCTGCGTGACCAGGGCATCAAGGCGCCGATGCTGGTGCTGGGCTATACCTTGCTTGATAATGTTTCGGCGGCGGCGGCCCTCAATATCAGTCTGACGGTTTCCAGCTGGCCGGGCCTGGAAGCCATTATAAATAAGGCTCCAAAAGGGCTAAAAATACACTTAAAATTTGATACCGGTATGTGTCGGCAGGGCTTCTTTCCGAACGAAGCTAGGGCCGTCCTGGACCGAATTTTGGCCATTCCAGAGGGTATTTTGATTATAGAGGGGGTATATACTCACTTTGCTGGGGCTAAAAACCCGGCTTTTCCGGCCGGCACCAAGAATCAAATGACCCAATTTGAGGAAGTTTTGGCCGAATTTACCTCTCGTGGTCTGGCACCGATTCGCCATGCAGCTGCTACTTCTGGGGCTATTGCCTTCCCTGAGGCTCATTACGATATGGTGCGGGTGGGTATTGGCTTGATGGGTCTGTGGCCGTCGCGCGAAGTGGAGTATGCCTTTGCTGACAAGCTGGACCTGCGGCCGATCCTGCAATGGAAAACAGTGGTCTCGGAGGTCAAGACCGTACCGGCCGGCTCGCGAGTCGGCTACGACGGCACCGAAGTCCTGGAGCGCCCCACTATTATTGCGGTCTTGCCTATCGGCTATTGGCACGGTTATGACCGCAGCCTGTCCAGCCTGGGCCGCGTGATCATCAACGGCCATCGCGCCCGAGTCTTGGGGCGGGTATCGATGGATATGATCGTGGTCGATGTGACAGACGCGCCTGAGGTTACGGTAGGTGACGAAGCGATACTGCTGGGGTCTGATGGCACAGCCGAATTCAGCGCCGACGAGATGGCGGATCTGGCGGGGACGTCGAACTATGAGATTATTACTAGGCTTAATCCTTTGATCAAGAGAATTTACGGTTAAAATATCAAAGATCAAATATCCTCGCGTAATAAGATATAGAATAGGCGAGATAACTGTCTCTAAGCTGGAATACCAGCTAAGTGACAGTAAAAATATCAAAAATATTGTGCCCTTCCCAAGGTTACTCGGGACAAGTCGGGCTTTAATTTTATATTTATGAGTGCTGAACAGCCTAATTTTAAGAATCTGTCTAATGAAGAATTGGATGCTTTGGACAAGGCTAAACGTCCGGAGAGGGCGGAGACGCTGGTTAATTTTTTGGAAAAAATAAAGGCGTACGACTTTTGCCATGATTTGAATAGCGGTGAGGGCAACAAGGAGAACATCAGCTTTGATCAGTTCAAATCTTTTTTGCTGCGGCTCAATGGCATTGCCAGGGGTGTGGCTAAAAAAGAGAGGCGCTTTGATGGTGAGAATGTCGCTATTACTGGCGGCTTGGGGGGGGGTGATGTGGTGCTGCCGCCCGCGCATCAAGACAAAGAGATGCTACTGCAGCAGGCCTTCGAGGCGGCCAAGGATCTGGACGGGGAGGATGCTTCGTATCTGTTACCGGCGGTTATCAATTCGGTGCATTTGTTCGTCGATGGCAACGGCCGCACCAGCCGGATTATGCATCTGTTGCTGGGCGCCGAAACCAAAGAAGCCTTTGATGCCGAGCTCAAGAAAGCCCTGGGCGTTGAAGGCCGTCTGGATACCGAAGATATCAATACTGGCTTGATTGATTATGAGATCGAAGAGGAAGTCACCCGCAAGCACGGTTATGATTTTAGTGCCAGTGATCCGAATAGTCTGGGTAAGCTCAAAGGAGGCATAGCTAGTGCGGAATATGACCAGCTAGATAGTCAAGACGAATCAATAAAGAAGAACTTTAAACAGCTGGAGAAAATTAATAACAGCAATGATGTCTATTATATTCTGACTGCTATCGCTGAGGCTTTGCCGGACGAAAAGTTTGGCTCTGTTTTGCGAGACAATGGCATGATTTCGCCGCTTAAGATGCAAAACTTAAGTGCTGAAGAGTGGGAGAAAATTTTTAATAATTATTACGGGCTGAAGCGGGAGCATGTCATGACTTTGATCGACATCTTCAAGCATCCCGAGGAGCACTTGAATACTGATGATGAAGATGAGCCAGAGACGTTGAAAGACTTCTTTATCGGAGAAATCAAGGCAGCAGCCCCTAAACAATAGCCAATAAAAAAATCAGAGCATTAAGCTCTGATTTTTTTATTGGTAATTGCTTTGCAGTTTGGCCAGTTGTCCGTAGCGTTCGAGCGCGAGCGTGATTAGGCGGTCGATTAGTTGGCTGTAGCCCAGTCTGCTGGCGCCCCAGAGCTTGGGATACATGCTGATCTTGGTAAAGCCGGGCAGGGTGTTGATCTCGTTGATGACCAGTCGGCCGTCAGTTTGCATGAAGAAATCGACGCGGCCTAGGCCGGCGCAGTCGAGTGTTTGGAAAGTTTTGATGGCTAGGTCTTGGATAGATTTGATGGTTTTTTTGTCCAGTTCGGCCGGGATGATCAGGCGGGCGCCGTTTTCGTCCAGGTATTTTGCTTCGTAAGAATAAAAATCGTGAGTGCTGACCACTTCTCCTACAGCCGAGGCCTGGGGTTGGTCATTGCCCAGTACCGAGCATTCCAATTCGCGTCCCTTGATGTATTCTTCGATGATCACTTTGCGGTCATAGAGCAAGGCGTTCTCCAGGGCAGGTAAGTATTGGGCTTGCTTAGCGATCTTATGCACGCCGACGGACGAGCCCATGTTCGCCGGCTTGAGGAAAAAGACCGGACCCAGTTTTTGTGTCAGCGCGCGATAGCTGGGCGCCGGTTCATCTGCTCGCACAGTGACGAAGCTAGCGATAGGCAGGCCGGCCTGGGCTAGCAATCGTTTGGCCCCATCTTTGTCCATGCCTACTGCCGAGCCAAGCACATCGGCGCCCACAAAGGGGACTTCGGCCAGCTTGAGCAAGCCTTGGATGGTGCCGTCCTCGCCCAAGGGACCGTGCAAGACCGGGAAAACGACGTCAATCTTGCCGCAGGGCTTACCGCTACGAAGGCTGACCAGATTGCCACGGCTGCCGGGTGCCAAGACTACCGGCTCACCGGATACTTTAAGTTTGATTTTGGCCGGGTTATTCGGGTGGCGTAAGAAATCGGTATTGGGAGACAGGCGCCAGCTGCCGTCTTTGGCAATGGCAATAATCAATTTGTGATACTTTTTGTCGTCCAGGGCCTGGCAGATATTGTAGGCGGATTGCAGCGAAACTTCATGCTCGGCTGATTTGCCGCCGCAGAGCAGGGCGATGGTAATTTTCTTGGCCATATTGTGTGGATATTTAGCTTGGTTTAAGTAGGGGGATATTGTATTAATAATGAGGTAATTTAGCCGTATTTAAAGGCTTATCTTGGCAATAAACAGGCTACCTCGATTTTGGCTCGCTATATTTGGTGTTTGTCTTTTATCATAATCTGTGGCACAATGATGGTGTTCGGTCTATGTTAATCTTAGGTTAAAATAGCTAAACAGACAAGGCAAAATATTTGCCGTGGTTTGGCATAATAATAATCGTATGAACAATGCAAAGTTTACGTTCCTCTATCTCTTGTCGCTGGTCGCCTTGGGTTTTGTGGCCGTTTCTTGCGGTACGATCTTGTTTCAGATTATTAACAAGACTGTGATTGATGCCGGCATGGTGGCCGGAACTTTTGCCCAAGATGCCATTAAATTTGGCATCGCCGCTATCTTTGTGGCGGCTCCGGTGTACTATCTAACTACGCGCATGCTGCTCAAGAGCATGGTCAAGGGCGATTTGCCCAAGGATTCTGGCGCGCGCCGCTGGCTGACCTATCTGATTTTGTTCGCCGCCTCGATGACCGTCTTGGGCTGGTTGATCGGCACCTTTAATCTATTTTTGTCCGGAGAGTTGACTGTCAAATTCGGCTTGAAACTCGCGACAGTAGTGATTATTTCGGCTGTAGTCTTTGGTTATTATTTTTATGATATACGCCGCAACGTGATTGCTGCTAAGGATAAGACGGTAAGCGCCTTTTGTTGGGGCAGCCTGGCGCTGGTTTTGGTGATCTTTGTCAGCGCTTGGTTCTTTATCGATTCTCCAGCGACAGCCCGAGCCAAGAATCTTGATAACCAGATCTTGAGTGATTTCGCTACGATTGATAATACAATTCAGATTTACTTTAGCGCGACCGGCAAGATGCCAGCTACTTTAGCCGATCTTAAATCAAGTAATAGCAATCTGACTGATCAAAACCTGGTCGACAAGGTGACTAAGAAGGCCTATGGCTATCAGTTTACCGGTAACAACGCCACTACTTATGAGCTATGCGCCGATTTTCGCACCGATAACCGTAATGATAATAACGATAGCTATCCCGGCAATCAATGGTTGCATGGCTCCGGCCACCAGTGTGTGCGCAAATTGATTCCGGCCGGACAACTCAAGCCTGTGATGCCGGTGCCGGCCGAGACCGCTCCTGTGAAATAGAGGAATAACGATCAGCTTATAATGTAACTATGGAAATAACTCTAGAAAAATTCGAAGGGCCGTTGGCCTTGCTGTTGAAATTGATCGAGGCGGATGAGCTGGATATCACGACTGTTAGCCTGGCCAAGACCGCCGATCAATTTGTCACCTATATTAAAGAAAACAAGGATATCGATCCTGAGGAGATCGCCGATTTTTTGGTGGTGGCGGCCAAGTTGCTGCTCATCAAGTCGCGTGCTCTGCTGCCTTTCTTATATCCGGCCGAAGATGTGGAGGCGGATGACTTCGAGAAGCAGATCAAGATGTACAAGGAGTTCTTGGAGGCTGCCAAGGTGGTGGACAAATTGGCTGCCGGCAATCGCAAGATGTTTGGCCGTGAGTTTACCAAAGCCAGCTGGCTGCAACGAGAGGCCGGCTTCTTCCCGCCGCCTAATGCTTCGGCCTCGACTCTTGCAATGATCTTCGAAGATGTCTTGGCGCGGCTCAAACCGGCCGAGAAATTGGGCCAGAGTACCATCGAGGACCATATTAATATCGATGACAAGATCAGCCACGCGCGCCAATTACTGGCCGGCAAAGTCAATTTTTTCTTTAGCGACTTTATCAAGCACGCCAAAAGCAAGACCGAAGTAATCGTCGGCTTCCTGGCTATACTAGAGTTGATGCGCCAGCGGGAAGTGATTATCGAGCAATTGTCGTTGTTCGGGGAGATGGAAGTTAAACAATTTCCAATTATCAATTAACAATTATCAATTAGAATATGGATCTGAAACATAAACTAGAAGCCCTGCTGTTCGTCTCGGCCAAGCCGATGGCTGTCAAGCAGCTGGCGGAGTTCACCGAGGCGGCGGAAGAAGAAGTGCGCGAGGCCTGCCACGAACTGACAGTCGACTACAAGGACAGCGGCCGGGGCATGACGCTGATTGAGAATGGCGGCAAATTCCAGATGGTGACGGCGCCGGAAGCGGCTGACACGGTGGCCAAGATGGTTAAGGTGGAAACTTCGGGTGAGTTGAGCCGTCCCAGTTTGGAAGCGCTGACCATCATTGCTTATCGCGGGCCGATCAGCAAGACCGATCTGGATCGCATTCGCGGCGTCAACTGCTCGCTGATTATCCGCAATTTGTTGTTGCGCGGATTGATTGAAGCTAAAGAAGGCAGCGAAGACGACGGCACTCATTATAATGTCAGCTTTGATTTTCTTAAATTCTTGGGCCTTGGTTCGGTAGAAGATTTGCCGGATTTTGCCCGCCTGCACATGGACACGACTGTCGATGAGGCCTTGGCTGATGAGGAGCCTTTAGAAAATCCTGTTATTTAACCTATGCTTGCTTATTTTTTTACATTATTATTTGCGGTTGCCGCCCAGCTCTTCCCGGCTGTTTCGGCGCAGTATAATTTATTTGACCAGTCGATAGTCTTTTTGTATAAAAAGCTGGCTGCCTATGCTTATGAACAGCAGGCCGTCTTTAATGGGCCTAATCCTGACAGCGACCTTTCGCCTCTCAATGAAATACAAAAACGAGGTCCGCGTATGACCGGGTTGGCGACCGATCTGAATATCTCTGCCAGTTCGTGCCTGGCGATTGATGCCGGCAGCGGTAATCTGCTGTATGCCAAAGACCCGGAAAGACCGCAGCCGATTGCCAGCATCACCAAGCTGATGACGTCTTTGGTTTTCTTGGACCGCAATCCTGGCTGGGACAAGGAATACGTCTTTGCCGAATCGGACAAGCGCGATGGAGGCAAGGCTTATTTCTTTCCGGGTGAGCATGTTAAAGTCAAAGATTTATTTTTTTCGATGTTAGTCGCTTCGGATAATTCCGCGGTAGCCGCCTTGGTGCATTCCACCGGCATGACCGAAAGCGAATTCGTAGCCCAGATGAATGACAAAGCCAAAGAGCTCGGTTTGGCCAAATCCAGCTTTGCCGATCCGACCGGCTTGAATAACCTGAATGTTTCGACGGCCCGCGAAGTAGCGATTTTCGCCCAACTGGCCTTGCAGACGCCGCAGATCCAAGAGGCTGTTCTGGCGGATAGCTATGCCTTTACTACCGGCGAGGGCAAGAAGCGGACAGTCTATTCGACCGATAAGCTGCTGTCTACTCGCGGCCAGAATGTGCGCATCGAAGGCGGCAAGACCGGCTATCTGCAAAGCGCCGGCTATTGCTTTGTCGGGCGCTTCTCCAAGGACCAGCACCAGATCATGACAGTCGTCTTGGGCGCCGGGGATATCAATGCGCGGTTCACAGAGACCAAGAAGATTGTTAATTGGGTGTATGATAATTATCGATGGCAATAGTATGCATTTATCTCCGGTCTTAGTATTTATCTCCGGTACTCCCGGAGATCTCCTAGGCTTGTACATTAGATTTCAAGTTTTGTGATAATATAGAACGCTCCCGACCTGATAATTTAATATTAAACTTAAGTATTGTCCGGGTAGGGGACGAAGTTTGCGTTCCGGAAAAACTATTAAACTTTTATATATAATTAATGATTTCTCTGCTTGATGAGATCTCCGGGAGTACCGGAGATAAATTCGAAAAAATATGCAAAAACTAATCATAGCTAATTGGAAAATGAATCTTGGTTTGGCCGAGAGCCGGGCTTTGGCTGCGGAATACAAAAAACAATTTGCCGGCTGGGTGAATACGCAGATTGTGGCTTGCCCCTCCGAATTTGCCCTGACAACGGTTGCCAAGGAGCTGAAAGGATCCAAGGTGTCGCTGGGAGCGCAGAATTGTTTCTGGGAGAGCAAGGGCGCTTTTACCGGCGAGACTTCGGCTACTGCTCTGCAGGAAATCGGCTGTCAGTATATCTTGCTGGGCCATAGCGAGCGTCGGGAGTATCTGGGCGAATCTTGCCGACAGGTTAACCTTAAACTAAAAAATGTTTTGTCCGCGACGCGGATAATGCCGGTGGTTTGCGTGGGCGAGAATGCGAAAGTACGCAAGGCGGGCAAACATTTGGCTTTTGTAGACGGTCAGCTCAAGCGGGCTCTAACCGGCATCAAATGGCGAGAGGCGCGTCTAGTGATTGCTTATGAGCCTATCTGGGCTATCGGCACCGGCCTAGTGCCCAGCACGCAAGACGCAGCCGAAATGCACTTAGCAATTCGCAGCAGATTAATAAAGCTCATGGGAGCTGATTTGGGACGGCAAGTGCCTATTTTGTATGGCGGTAGTGTAAGCCCTGCTAACTCTACCGGCTTCCTAAAGATTGTGGAGGTTGGAGGCTTGTTGGTTGGGGGCGCTAGCCTAGAGGCAGCGAAGTTTAATAAAATAGCTAACTTTAAGCAAAAATAGCTACTTAGGCTTGCAATTTTTTCAGCTTTCTCTTATAATGCCTTTTGTTATGTTATACTTAGCTTTAATCTTAGTATTGGCCGGCCTGGTGGTTATCGGCGGAATAGTCAGTAAAAAACTGACGCTTCTTGCAAATATCGATTTGACCCAAATCGCTACCGAGCGCCAGTCGGAGGTCAAGAAACGGATTATCAACCAGAAGTTTAAGCGTAATTTCTTTAATTTTTGGAATAAGATTAGCGGTTTTTTGAAACCAGTGGGCGTAGCTATTGCCAAGTTTTTTACTTTTCTATACAATAAGCTAGTCAATCTCAAAGAACATTACGAGGAGGACCATGCAGTCAGTGATGACAAAGTTCGCAGACTGCAGATTTTGTTTGCCGAAGCAGAGGATTTGACTCATAAGGGCGAGATTAGCAAGGCCGAAAGCACATATATAGAGATTATTGGCTTAGACAGCCATAATTATCGCGCTTTTCAGTCCTTGGGAGACTTGTATGCCGATCGAGGAAGCAACCATGAAGCGGAGCAAACTCTGGATCATGCAGTCAAATTGCTCGAAGCCAAGCATCGTCATGGCAAAGGAATGGAATTGGAATTAGCTAAGGCTTATTTTAGCGTCGGGCAGGTTGCCAGCGCCTTGAGCGATAGTGTTAAATCTTTGGCTAACATTAAGAAAGCCTTGGACCTTGAGCCAAATAACCCCAGGTACCTTGATAAAGCTTGCGAGATATGTTTAAATCTAAAGGACTCAAGCGGAGCGCTTGATTATTGCCGCAAGCTTGAGAAATCTAATCCTGGCAACAAGAAGCTCAAAGAGTTCAAGGACAAGATTCGTGATTTGGCGGTCGGTACTGATAAAAGCAGTATCAGTGGTTCTGTCAGCGAAGCGAACGAAAGCCAAGAGAATAATCAACAATAAACATTTGCCGTTTTTCACCATGGCGGGTGACCCGCCGAAGAGGCGGGAGCTCTCCGCTCGAGGCGGACTGCGTATCGATGAGCACAACGATACTTGAGTGGTGAAGTCTACAATCAAACATTTGCCGTTTTAGCTCAGTGGTAGAGCACTTCCATGGTAAGGAAGGGGTCCCGGGTTCAAGTCCCGGAAACGGCTCAGATATAATAAAAACCGCACAGTGTGCGGTTTTTATTATATCTGAGCCGTTTCCTGTGCGGACCCGTGTGGAAACAGGTGAGTAGTAAGCAGATTATTTCAATTTGTAATATGCTAAACAAGACTGGTTTGTGTTTCCTTCTTGGAGAGACGGGGCTTCCGCCCCTTCAAGTCCCGGAAACGGCTCATAATAAAAAAATCGTTCATTCTGAACGATTTTTTTTGTATTGTGTCATTCCCGCGAAGGCGGGAATCTACGTCGTGATGTGCTCTTTCAATGATTAGATTCCCGCCTTCGCGGGAATGACACAAATAACACGGGAGTGATACGTTCTTACTTTAGGCAGACTAATAAAATTATTATGTATATTGTTTATTTTAGGCTGGTGTAGTGATTGAGTGTCATTGAATTATAATCCACCTGTGTTATTATTAGAGAAAAGAAAACATTATGAACATCAAAAATCATTTGCAAAAGAATTGGCCTTATTATTTTGTCGGCTTGATAGCCTGTTTGTCTGCCGCTTTGTCTTTGTTAAAGTTCTATACGCCTAGCATCTGGGTCTGCCAAGATAGCCAATGGGTCAAGCAGGGCAACCCTAAGACGCCGAAGCCGACCGCCGATTGTGGAGTTAATCTGCAAAATCAAAGGCCGGCTGCGCCTGCGCAAGACGGAGAATTGATTATTTATGAGCCGGTGCCCAATTCTATTGTCAGCTCTACTATTCATATCCGAGGACAAGCCAAGGGTAAATGGTATTTCGAAGGATCATTTCCGATATCCATTGTGAATGAAGCGGGGCAAACCTTGGCTCAGGGTCAGGCTAAAGCTCAAGCCGATTGGATGCAAGAGGGCTGGGTGCCTTTTGTCTCTGATCTGAGCCTGGCTAAGCCAGAGACTGGCAGAGGGTTTATTATCTTGAAGAAAGACAATCCATCAGGACTCCCGGCTAATGATGCGGAAATAAGGTTACCGATACGATTTGGAGCTGATGAAAAGCAAAAGTCGTTGTAATTGAATAAGCGCATTTATCTCCGGTACTCCCGGAGATCTCCTGGATACGTAGACATGGCAAGTCTAGGAAATTAGCATAAAACTCTGCGAAAGAAATACTTCGATATTCAATATAAGAAAATTTGGGACGAGCATTACTTTTCTGGCTTCACTTTTCAGCATATTTTAATATTGATAATTTACTCTTCTTGGGGAGATCCACGGGAGTACCGTGGATAAACTCAGGTCGTATTTACCTCCGTGAATACGGAGGTCTCCCAGGTACGTAATTAAAACAAATTTAAAACTCACAAAATAGGGACGCTAGGAAAAAGAATATTCGGTATTTTACAATTGTAATTCGGGGACGAACTTTAATATTCTGGCTTCACTCACTAACACTATTAAAATATTACCCCATTACTCTCCTTGGGGAGATCTCCGTGTTCACGGAGATAAATACATAATATATGAACAACAAATGGGAGCCGCGACACTTTTTGGTTCTGCTGGCCATATTGGCCATAACCGGCGTAGTGACTGTGTCTATACTGCGCGATCGGATCGTCAATCAACAATTCAAGGTGGTGACCTTGACCGGACGAGGCAAGGTTGATTATCAGCCGGATCAAGCTACGGTTTCTTTGGGCGTGCAGATAGACAAGAAGGCCAAGGCCGAAGAGGCTCTAAATGAATTAAATACCAAGATTGCCGGCGTTCGGCAGGCTATGACACACCTTGGCGTCAAAGATGAGAATATCGACACCAAGAATTATTCTTTGTATACGCAGTATGATTACAAGGATAATATTCAGGTCGTTTCCGGCTATAGCGCTAATCAGCAATTAGACATCAAGATTATTAACCTTAAGGACAGCAAAGATTTATTGAACAAGGTGATAATCGAAGCGGGCAAGGCCGGTGCTAATCAGGTGAATGGTGTAACATTCACCACCACTAAGCTAGAGGACTATAAGCAGGAGGCCAGGATCAAGGCAATTGAAGATGCTAAGGCTAAGGCGTCCAGACTGGCCGGCGCTGCCGGAGTGGCCTTGGGTGATATTACCAATTGGTACGAAAACCAGATTACAGACGACGCTAATCCAATGATAGAGAGTAAAGGCGGTGTGGGTGGCGGCGCATCTGCTCCCATGCCTGCTGTTTCGACATCGGGCAATCAAATAACAATGGAAATAGGAGTTTCCTACAATATCAAATAACTATGACTAGCCAATTTGAAAAGTTACCAGTTTTTTCTAAAGAGCCAGAGCCGATTGACGAGGCTGACCAAGACATCGAAGACTATGAAGAAAACCTGGCAGCTCAGCATAGCGATGCTGATAAGCTATTGAAGGAGCAAAAAGAAGAAGTGCTGTTAAAGAAACACGAAGAGGATATATTTGACTTGATGCAAAAGCATAGAATGGAAGATATTGAAGACAGAAAATATTAAATAACGAAAAAGCAAAAAAAGAGACGGCCGGTCCGTCTCTTTTTGTCTTTGAATTATTTAGCTGTTGCTTTGGCTCTAAGCGTTTTGTATTTGCTTTCCAGGTTTTTTCTTTCTTGCGCTTGCTTTTGTTCGAGCGCTATCTTTTCGGCTTGATGCTTTTTCGCCAGTGCTTTTTTTTCGGCCGTATATTGTTTGTCGAGAGCTTGCAGGGGAGTAGTTTTGGCGGGAGCGGGCGTTGTTGCATTGGTTTTTGGTGCCGGTGATGGAGTGGCAATAAGATAAGGTTGCATGCGGTTTAGATTCCTGCCATGGCGACCAAGATAGACCGAAGTCATATCGGTGCCGCAATCAAAAACATTGCCTCCGGAATGGGAAGATTGTAGAGATGTGACATCATACTTGTTGCCAGAAATAGTAATAATGCAACTGGCGGCCACAGCTTGTCCCGGCCCGGCGATTAGTCCTAGCCATAATAGGGCTACCATGCTTAAAATGACTTTTTTCATAGAATATATGTCTTAATATTTAATATATAAATTATATAAGTATTTGTGATTTTTAGCTAATAATTCACCCAAAAAGCCCGTTTTATTGACTTTGATTAGATTTTGTTTTACTATCATTAAGTGAAATTCAATTGAATATCCGTCTTAATTAAGTCTAAGCGGACACATTCCGCCTACGCTGAAGCTACGGCGGGACACGGTCGGGGATCGTCTAATGGTAGTCGCCTCTCCGGCGACCCGCCGATGAGGCGGGGACAATAGTGAGTTGAGTCGATAAGTGGTCTAAATAATTGTGTACAAAGCTCGGGGATCGTCTAATGGTAGGACAACGGCCTTTGAAGCCGTTTATCCAGGTCCGAATCCTGGTCCCCGAGCCTTGAACGCAATTTTATATTTACAATGGTAGTCGCCTCTCCGGCGACCCGCCGAAGAGGCGGGGACAACGGCCTTTGAAGCCGTTTATCCAGGTCCGAATCCTGGTCCCCGAGCAAAAATAAAACAGCCTTTTTCGGCTGTTTTATTTTTGATTGCGGGACTAGGTGAGGACCTGGACCTTGGGCCAAGAGCTTAAGGCAAAGCCAAGGGTAGCTTGGCAGGAAAAAGATTATCTTCAAAAAGACGTCTTCGATTAAAGGGACGGGGCTTTCGCCCCTCCGAATCCTGGTCCCCGAGCAAAAATAAAACAGCCTTTTTCGGCTGTTTTTTTGTTATAAGTAAAAACCTCCGGCTTTAGCCGGAGTGTACGTTTGAAGGCGAAGCCGTATAATAAAGCCGTCCCGGCAGGGCGGCTTTAGTAATAAATATACGTTTATGAACCACCAAAAACGTACTATCCGTACACTATCACATTCTTTCTACGATTTGAAGTATCATTTAGTCTGGACTCCAAAGTATCGCGGGAAAGTGTTAGCGTCGGAAAAGGTCAAAAGCGAATTGCGAAGAATTTTTGAGACGATCTGCAAATGGAAACATTGGGAAATCGTGGAAATGAGCATACAAGAAGATCATATCCATGTTTGTCTTCTGGCTACGCCCAGGGATTCGATATCCTATGTCATGCAGATTATCAAAGGAAAATCTTCAGCATGGATGAAAAAGAAAATAAAACGCACCCACGGTCTTTATGAAAAAGAATCTTTGTGGGCGCGTGGATATTTCGCGTCTACGATTGGTTTGGACGAAAATATCATCAAACGGTATGTGAAGCATCAATATCATCACAATGAAGTTGACCAACCATCTTTGTTCGAGAAGCTAATTAAGTAAATACTGCAAGCCGCCCTGCCGGCGATTTAGCCGGCAGACCCAAAGCCACCGGACCTCAGTCCGGTGGTCGTTTACTGAACAATTATAAATATGGTATAATAAATAAACTAAACAGATTATCTTGTATGGTTTACTTTAAATATAGTTCACAGTCTAAAAAAATAATAGGCTTTACTTTGATCGAGCTGTTGGTGGTGATTGTCATCATCGGTATTTTGGCGTCTATCGCTTTTGTCGCTATCGGTACGGCGCGGTCCAAGGCGCGCGATGCCCAGAGAGTGGCAGATATAAAGCAACTGCAATCGGCGCTGGAGGTTTATTTTGCCAACAACAATGCTTACCCCTCGATTATTACTTCCGGTCAAATATTGAAAGATGCTAGCGGCGTAGTATATTTGAATAAAGTCCCAGCCGCTCCTACTGTGATTGATGGCGACTGTGCCGATATAACCGGCTATACTTATACCACTAGCACCCGCGGCTACGCCTTGACTTATTGTTTGGGAGCCGCGGTCCAGAATGCCGGTCCCGGCAAATGCGTCGCTTATCAGGGTAATATTTGCGGGGTTGACGCTTGCGGTGATAATATTAATTATTACGGAGATGTTTATCCGACTGTACAGATAGGATCACAATGTTGGTTTGCCAAAAGTCTGAATATTGGCACTCGCATTAACGCCACCACCACCGCTCAGTCCAATAATGGCGTTATTGAAAAATATTGTTATAATGACTCTGCTCTTAATTGTGATGTTGATTCTTATGGCGGTTTATATCAAGTTAATGAAGCTCTTAATTATAGTGCGGCCGACAGCAATGGTAATTTTAGGGGTATTTGTCCTAAAGGCTGGCACGTACCCAAAGGCAGTGACTTTTGGCCTGGTTTTTTGAATGTTGGTGGCTCGCCTAACTACGGTTTAATGACTTCTTGGTATTGCGGTGGTTGTACTAATTCCACCGGTTTTAGCGCTTTTTATTATGGCCAGTATAGCGGTGGCGCTTATCTCGGCCGTTATAGTGGTTCAAATGTGGCTTGGTTTCAAACCGCTGACCATACAACTGCGGGTTCTATTCAGATTGTTAGTGGTCCGCCTATGGTTTCTTTTGCCGTTGCCGGTAGCGCCAATGATGCCAGGGTGATCCGTTGCCTAAAAGATTAACTTCAACTTATTAGCGTAAAAAGTATCGCCTAGCGGGCGATACTTTTATTTTAGATCAGGCTAGATGTAGCAACTGTTATTTTTGTTTTAGGCCCTGATATTCCATGTCTAATAGCATTAATGCGAGGATAACCCATTTTTGACTATACGCCTCTTTTTTTAATATCAGTTTCAAGGCTATTTGCCAAAGTTTGGTCTTTAAATTAAAATATTGTTATATGATAACAAAAAACTTTTCAATTGCTACCGATCGTATGTTGCTTGCTTTGATTGATTTGTCTTATAAAGATGATATTTTTCGAGAATTTACGCCCGAGGTGGCTCGTTTTTTGTACCCTCAGCCCAGCGGTGACATTGCAGATACCGTGTCATTTATAAATGAAAGTCGGGAAAAGACTTTGGCTGGACGTGAATTGCAGTTGGTAGCATTAGATAAAGACAGCAAAGAGTTCCTTGGCTGTGCCGGCCTGCATGATGTAGACACTAGGGTGCCTGAATTGGGGCTGTGGTTCAAGAAATCGGTCTGGGGCAAAGGCTATGGTCTAGAGGCGATGAGGGCGCTTAAGGAGTGGGCTGATCATAATCTGGACTATGACCATATCCGCTACCCGGTGTATAAGGATAACGCTCCAAGCCGTAAAATTGCGGGAGCTTTAGGAGGAATAATGGTTCGTGAGTATATGGGCGCTAATATGAAAGGCGAGGAACACGAAGAGGTTGACTATATTATTCCTAAATCATAAGAATAGATTATAGTCTAATCTTGGTTTGACTGCTGGTGCCTGAGGGGCTACAATAAAAGTACATAATATTAAAGAATATGACCAAAACTATAATTCTGACAGGAGACCGGCCGACCGGGCGTTTGCATCTGGGGCATTATGTCGGGTCGCTGGCTAAGCGGGTGGAACTGCAGCATAGCCATGACCAATATATCATGATTGCCGATATGCAGGCCTTGACCGACAATGCCGAGAATCCGGAGAAGGTGCGGACCAATGTCCTGGAAGTCGCCTTAGATTATTTGGCTGTCGGCCTGGAGCCCCAGGCTAATACCATCTTTATCCAATCTCTGGTGCCGGAGCTGGCTGAGCTGACCATGTATTATCTCAATCTGGTGACCGTGGCTCAATTGCAACGCAACCCGACGGTCAAGACAGAAATGCAGCAGAAGGAAATGGCGGCTAATGTGCCGGCCGGCTTCTTGTGCTATCCGGTCAGCCAGGCGGCCGACATCACAGCCTTCCGCGCTACAGTGGTGCCGGTGGGGGAGGACCAGCTGCCGATGATTGAACAGACCAACGATATCGTCCGTAAATTTAATAATCTTTATGGCGGATCGGCTCTGGTGGAGTGCCAGGCTTTGACTTCGGGCGTAGTCCGTCTGCCCGGTACCGACGGCAAGGCCAAGATGGGCAAGTCGCTCAACAATTGCATCTATCTGTCCGATACAGCCGAAGAAGTACAGAAGAAAGTAATGGCGATGTATACCGATCCGGAACACCTGCGAGTGGAAGATCCTGGCAAGGTGGAGGGCAATCCGGTCTTCGCTTATCTGGACGCCTTTGATGATGATAAAGCAGGAGTGGCTGAACTCAAAGCGCATTATACCAAAGGCGGTTTGGGCGATGTGGTGGTCAAGAAACGCCTCAACGAAGTGTTGCAGGCCGTACTGGAGCCGATACGGACCAAGCGTGATGAACTGGCCAAAGATCCGCAGGCGATCATGGAAATGTTGCGCCAAGGCAGCGAGAAGGCAGAAAAAGTGGCCGCGCAGACTTTGTTGGAGGTTAGGAAAGCGATGCGACTGGATTATTTCAAAGATTAGAATTTGCACTAAATGTAAAAAGCCACGTTCTGTTGTAGAATGTGGCTTTTTATTATATTTTGAATTGTTTTGCGCAGATATAATAAAAACCCGGCAAAGAATGTCGGGTTTAGTGTTTGATCATTATTATTTATCTTTAGGGATTGGCTTTTTGGCAATAATTAGAAAATATCGGTGTTCTTTCATTTTGAATTCGTGTATTTTGTAGTTTTCACCAGGACTAAGATTGTCTCTGTCGATATTTAGGTGGTAGACATAGCGATAATCATAGCCATTGATAGTGTATTCATCGCATTTAGCAAAAGCCTTTACTTTTTTATCTTTAATTTTGCCAAGGCATAGAGCCATAGCATCATCGAGCTTTAGTTTATGACGTGAAACAATAATTGCGCCATACAATCGGCCGACGGGATTTTTCACTGCGTCATACGAGAACTCACGTTCTCCGAATAGCCTTAGTTTAAAATAATTAGGCTCTTTGTCTCCTGCCAGGCTGATTGTTGCAAAGAGGATGGCTAATATTATTAGCGTACTTTTCATGGTTACTCCAGAAATTAATAAAAATAGTTATTAATGAGCCGCGTCTATATTGTGTGAGTAATATTCAGTTTAAGACCGTTTAATTGCAGAAGCTGCCCCGACGTAATATCGGAATAGCCGCGCTGTTTGTCTTAGGCGGTGTTAAGGAACTGAATCATATTTTTGATTTCGACAATCTTGTCTAAATCAAGCAGCTTTTCGGCCGATTCCAAAGCCCACTTGTATTTAGATATAGCTTCTGAAGTATGATGGCTATTGCTAAAACTTAGACAGCCTTCGGCAAAGCCGTTGTAATACTCAGTAGCATCTCTGTAACGCCTGACGAATTTTTCAAGGCAAGCTAGGTATTCTCTGATGACCCAGTCCCGCCATTCTTTGAAATCGTTGGTTTTGGACGGACCGTTGTCGCGAGTAATCATCTTGTACTTTTCGGTCATCTCTTGGAAGAGATGGATCCAGGCTTCTTGCAGCGTGCCATATCTTTTGCGTTGTTCGCGATATCCACTCTCGTGGTCTTCGTGCAGGTAGCGGCCGATGCCGTAAATAATATTATATTCCAGCTGGAATAAGGCTTTAAAATTTTCTGACTCCTGATTTGCCTTGTTAGATAGCTTGTCAGCCTCAAAGGCGGACAGCAGCTTGCTTAGGCCGGCTTGGTCAAGCATGGTCATTTCTTCTGTGCGATACATGGCTACCTCTATGTTTGTTTGTGAATTTGTAATGTGCTATTGAGTCTTATTACTAACAGATTTATCTTGTTTTGTCAATCCCGAAAATAGCTTCCCCAATAAGCCATGCCTCGGGGCAAGCGCTGTCTCGGGACAAGGCCTCGCAAAATAGCTACGCTGATGTGATATTGACAAAAGGTGGTTTTTGGGTGATAGTGTAGCCAGTTTTTTGAAATCACTATTGAGGAGTAATTATGATGACACTATATTTGGCTGGCGGGCTGTTTAATGCCGGTGAACGGCTGCATAATTTGTATATTGAGAAGGAATTGAAAGCATTGGGCTATACAATTATTTCGCCGCAACGTCGTGCCTTGGATTTCTTTCACGACGGCAAGTTCGATATTGATATGATCGTGTTGGATTGCCAGATGTGCGCTACCCATCCTGAGGCTATCTTAGTGGCCTGTATTGATGGCGCAGACGCCGACAGCGGTACTTGCGTGGAATACGGCATGGCTATAGCGGTCAACAATCGAGCTATCGTCTATCGCACTGATTTCCGCACCAATATCGCCAACGAAGCAGGCATCAACGCTATGTTACGCGGACCCAATACGACTATAATTTATAAGCCATGCTATTATACCGAGCTGGCCGAAGCGGAGCTGTTTTATCATGAACTGGCTCTGGAAATCCACTTGGCTATCCAGAAGCTATTAAATAGCGACTAAAATCTATCCCTTAGACTAATATCCAGGGGATTTTTAATGCCTGTTTCCAATACTCCAAATTACCATAAATATGCTCCTACAAATACAAATTATTACAAATCTACAAATAAAACATTGCGTTTAGGTAAGGATTTGTAGATTTGTAATAATTTGTCCGAAATGTGCGTAAACTAACCATCTCTTGACAATTCTGGTAATTCGTGCTATAAATGTAGCCATTATAAAGAAAAGTTCATTTATAAATCATTAAGGAGTAGTTGTGAAAAGTAATCGTTGGTTGATTGTCGGGACTATTATGGTCTGCGGCTCAATCTTTTTTATGTCCTTGACTATGTGTGGCGCGCCGCCTTGGCTGGCATTCGTATTGTCTATGTCTAGTGCTTGCGTCGGCTGTGCAATCCAGTTGATTCATATCTATAAGATCAAGCATGGCCATGAACTGGAAATGAAGCTGAGCAAGGAAAAGCATGACAATTTTTTGGCCAGTATCGAACATTTGTCAGTAGAAGAAAAGGTCAAGGCGATAACAGATTATTGGGAAAATTAGTTGTATTAATTATTAAAAAAGGTGAGTGAGTGAAGAAGTACAAGCGGTTGGTAAGGCTTACCATATTTATCAGCAATATTGTCCTTGGGATTATCCTGATAAGCTGGGGAGTCCCTGGCCAAGTAGTCTCGATTATTTTTCTGGCTTATACTATCATCGGTTTCTTGATCGATTATTGGGCCCGCAAATCGGTGACTATCGCCATGAATGAAGAATTAGCAAAGGTCAAGAAGGAATTGGCATATGCCAAAGTTATAAAATAATGTTTTTTTAAAAATTTGCAAAGGTTGCGACATGAAAAAATTGTTCAAAAATTTCTTGAAGATTGCTTTGGTAATCTTGGTTATAAACCTTGCCTTGGGCGGTGTCACGCTGCAGTACACGCTAAACTATTGGATGCCAAAGATCACTCCGGATACGCCTACCTTTAAATACCATGCCGAGTTCTTGCCATGCGCGGTAGTCGGATTATTCGTGGGCCAGTTCAGCGTACCGGCGGCGGCCGTCACTTGGCTGATTGAAACATCCGGCCACAAAACGGCAGTGGACAAAAAAGCTAATCAATAATCACAAATATAAAGCGGTGAGGCATAATGCCGAGCCGCTTTTTAATTTACCCGGGCAAAATAAAAATCACGGGTTACCCGTGATTTTGTGCGATGGAGCATAATAGCTAAAGGTCGTCATCGACATTGTCGTTTTCGGCAGCGAAGCATTCTTCGCGATGTTCGCAGCAGGCGCATTGATCTGGAAGTTCTTCTTCTGGCGCCATTTTTACAATCTTAAAGCCGTCTCTGAGGGCCGATGATTCTGCATGGGGAACACGGCGATTAATAGAGTACCAGAGCAAAGTCTGGAATACTTGTATAGCGCTGCGCGGCGGCGTTGCCAGCTGTTCTGTTTCGGCGATAAAGGCCGTTACTTCTTCGATAGTGGCAAAGGACCCTGTTGCGGCGTTGCGTTCTTCTACTATCTGCTTGTACTCGTTAAAGGATTGGACTTGCAAGGTATAAAGGATCTTTTCATTGGCGTCCATAGTCCCAAGCTCTTTGTCGCCTTCTTCGGGTGCCGAGTCGATCGGGATGTATTGCTCGTCGTTGATGCCGACATAACGTTTGACTAGCTCTTCCATGGCCGTGCCTTGGATGATCTGTAAAAATCTTTCGCTTTCTTCTTTGCTTAACACTTTAACTCCGATTTTAAAATAACAACACAAATTGAGTCTAATTAATAACTTAATTTAGACTATTTGTCAAATTTTGGCACTTATCCACAGCCCTATGTTTAAATTGCCTATGTGAGCAATGAAATATAGCTGTAATATTCAAAAGTGCCATATATCATACTAATTTAGTAGGAGTTTGCTTAAAGGTTTTAAAAGTGATATATTAGCTAAACTAAAAATATGCTCAATGTAAATTGAGATTAAAATATTTGTTAATAAAAATAATATGGGAAAAGTTTTCTTTGTTCTAGTATTTTGTTTGGTTGTTGTTGCTGCGTTGAGTTCAGCTGCTGTGACTTATGCCGCGGCCATGCCTAAGGGCAAGAAGGTGATGATGGCTACGGTGCCTGTTGATCTGACTGCTATGCAGGCGGCTGAGCTGAAGGCAGGCGAGTCTGCCCATCAGCCGGCTAAACTGACGTTTCATGTTGCTAGCGGTATGTTTTGGTATGCGCCTAATGAGATTAAGGTTAAAAAAGGTGACACCGTCACTATTGATTTTAGCAACACGGGAGGCATGCATGATTTTAACTTGCCGGCCTTTGGCAAAAAAACAAAAGTAATCAAGGCGGGCGAGACTGACAGCTTTACCTTCAAGGCGGATCAGAAAGGCACCTTCGAATTCTATTGTTCGGTCGGCAAGGGTTACCACCGCATGAAAGGCCAGATCGGCGTTTTATTAGTTGAGTAGTACTGCAAACTTGTAGAAAAAGAAAGATAAAAATACATCCCTCGATGATATGTCGGGGGATGTATTAGTTTGTAGCAGCGATAGTCACTTCGCCGGCTTTGGGCTTGCTGCCTGTTAGTGGGAGGCTGAACCAAAAGGATGTGCCTTTGCCAGGGGTGCTGTTAAAGCCTATTTGGCCGCCTGAGACATCGATAATCTGTTTGACCAAGTAGAGGCCAAGTCCGTTGCCGTCTTTCTCGATTTCGGTGATATTGGCGCCGCGATAGAATTTGCTGAATATTTTCTTTTTGTCTTCGGTTGGGATGCCATAGCCATCGTCGGTGACAGTGGAGATTATGCCGTTTTTGATTTTTTTGATCGTAACCGTAATGTTGCCTTTGGCGGGGGTATATTTAATGGCGTTGGTTAGTAGATTCTTGTAGACCTCGCTGATGAGGCGGGGGTCGATATTTATTTTGGGCAGGTTTTTTTCTGTATTAATATCGAGGGATAATTTCTTTGCGCTTAAACGGCTTGTTAGTTCTGTTTTAATTTCATTTAGCAAAGATGGCAATTCGGTCGGTTCCGGCTTGACCATAATGCGCCCTGATTCGATGCGCGAAACATTAAGCAGCGAATTGACCAGGTTGATCATGCTTTCGTTAGCCGTGTAAATGGACTGAAGGTTGAATTTTTGTTTTTTGTTAATCGGCCCCAGGTCGCCTTTGAGTAAGACATCGCTGAGCCATTTGATAGCAGTTGACGGGGTCAAAAGCTGGTGAGTGGCCAAAGACAAGAATTCTGTTTTCATGCGATCAATTTCGCTTTCTTTGGTAATGTCGCGAAAGATAGCTATGGCTCCTTCAAAGATATTGTCGACTATGATCGGGGCAATCGTAGCGGCGAGCGGGAAGCGGGTGCCGTTTTTTTTCTGAATATAGAGATGGTTGGCGACCGAGACGTTAATCACTGTTTTTTTGGTGATTGCCAGATGGATAAGCCTTTTTTGCGGCGGGATAGCATTGCCTTTGCTGTTTTGGAGGCTCCAAATTTCATCATAAGCTTTGCCGATTGAATCGGTGCTGCTGTAACCCGTAAGTTTTTCGGCGGCGCTGTTGATAAAGATGACTTTCCCGCTCTTATCGCAGGCGACTACTCCATCGCCGATGCCGAGAATCAGGGCCTCGGCTCTGGCCTTTTCTTTTGATATCTGGTCTCTTCTTTTGTGCAATGCCCATAGAAACAAAATACTTGAAAAGGCAAAGAGAAAAGAAACGATGATGTAGATGGCAAATCTTTTGTTTACCTCGGCGATGTAGGCTGGAGAGAATTTTAATTGCCAAGCTTTATCCGCAAAGACAATACTTTCGCTTAGGACGCCTTTGTCGATTGCCAGATATTTTTGGGCCGTTGCATTTTTAGCCAGTTGTCCTTGGGGATTGATAACTTGTTCACCGTTGTTATTGACAATTATGTCGTTGTCAAAAGGAACAATGAAATTGCTTGTTTGAATATAATCGAATTTGTTGTAGGTGGGATAGTTGCCAGCTGTCGGCGCGAGTAAATTGGCCAGTCTTATTACCACGACAACTTGCCCTTGATATTGGTCTGCCTTGAAGATGGGGGTGTATAGCAGCAATCCGGGATAGCCTTGCGCCAGCATGATGGGCTCGGTAATAACTGAGCTTTTGCTGGAGACGGCCTTGGTAATCGGCAATAGGCGGTTAGGATATTGGTTTAAGTCTAGGTCAATTATTTTGGCGTTGTCTGCGTTCATCGGGTAGACGTAACGGATTTTGTTCTGCGGGTCTATCCATTCCAGCGTAATGGGCAGAGCGATGGTGCCGGATGACATATTTCTTGTCAGGATCTCCGCATAGCTAGTGAATTCATCTTTGGTTACACTTTGGCTGGAGACAAAAAAAGCCCTGGTGCTTTCGGCGGCGATAAGGGCGCTTTGGAATCTTTGCTTGATAGCGGATTTGGTTTGAGTCAGCTCGTTGGCATAGATGTTATAGAAAAAGCCGAACTCTTGGCGATAGATAAAAAAGTTTAGGACGGCAAGAATAGCGATTACTAATAATCCCGGAATATAAACATATAATAAAACAGATGATAGTTTTTTGCCTTGCGCCATACTTATGTATTTTAACATTTTTTAACAATACTGTAAATTTGATTGCAGCTGAGCATAGCTGGTTATTTTGCCTATATAGACCTTGTTTTTGTTGTTTGCTAATGGCGGGCGCAAAAGCAAAAGACGCAACATGATGTCGCGTCTTTTTATTAATTAGTATCTCGAGTTATTTTAATTGTTGACGATTGGTAAAGGCATGGCCGATAGTCAGATCGTCGGCATAATCAAGGCTGGCGCCGGTCGGCAGGCCGCGAGCCAGCTTGGTCAGGCGCAACTCGCGGCCGGTTAATATCTTTTGCAGATAGAGAGCGGTTGTTTCGCCTTCCAAATCCGGGTTCAAAGCTAATATTATTTCTAAGATCGGTTCTTTGTCGAGCCTGGCTATCAAGCTTTTGAGATTGTAGTCGCCAGGCCTGGTATTGTGCACTGTATTAATGACGCCGCCCAACACGTGGTAGAGCCCGTGGTAGCGGCCGGTGTTTTCGATGGCCAGTAGGTCCTTGCTTTCGGCCACGATGCAAAGCGTCTGGCGTTCGCGTTGCGCGTCTCTGCAGATAGAACAAGGAGTGCTATCGGTCAGGCGGCAGCAGACGCGGCAGACGGTTAGGCCATGCTTGACTTCGGCGATAGCGCGGGCCAGTTCGTTTAATTGCTCCTGGGGCTGGCGCAATAAATACAATGCAAAACGTTCGGCAGTTTTGGGGCCGACGGCAGGCCAGTGGGTGAGCTGGTTGATCAGATTGCGGATGGATTCGGGGTAGGTCATGGGATAGCTAAAAAGTAATCCGCCAGCTGGCGGAGAAAATGGAAAAGGAATTGGAGTCGCAGGGCGACATTATTTTAAAGCCCTGCTGGTGGGCAAGGCTTTAGGCTAAAACTACTTGAGCAAATCACTCAGGCCGGGCATATTGCCCATTTCTTGCATCTTTTTGGCCATGGCCATCTGGGCTTTTTTAATCGTGTTGTTAATGGCCTGTTTGATGTTTTCTTCCAAGTGTTCTTTGGCGCTGTCGGCAATGGTGATTTTTTGCACTTCCATATTGCCGTTCATGGTGATGCTGACACCGTGGTGTTCTTCGGTGATGATAACTTCGGCCAAGGCATTCTGCATGGTCTTGGCTTGGCCGCGCAGGTCTTTGATTTGTTTGAGTTTGTTGAACATGGACATAGAATTAACTAAAAACTAAAAACTAAAATGTAAAAAGAATGTGTTTGAGTGAGCAAAGCTCACGTTCTTTGTCTTTTAGTTTGAGTTTATTTAAATAATTAAGAAAAAGATTAAAAATCGGGGAGGTCGCTGGCGCCTCGGCGGGAGTCGTCGTTCTTGAAGCTGACGGTGGGGCCGTGGAAGCGGAGGTGGACCAGGCCGACGGGGCCGTTGCGATGTTTGGCGATATGGATTTCGGCTTGGCTCTTTTCGTCTTCGGTCATCGATTCCAAATCAAAGCCACGGTCGGCTGATTTGCGATAGATAAACATTACCACATCGGCGTCCTGTTCGATAGAGCCTGATTCGCGCAAGTGGGACAGGCGGGGGATGGCTGGCTTGGTTTGTTCGACCGCGCGGGAGAGCTGGGATAGCGCCAATACCGGCACGTTGAGTTCGCGGGCGATCAACTTGAGGGCGCGGGAGATTTCGGATATTTCCTGCACGCGGTTGTCCTTGTAGCGGCCGCGGCCTTCCATCAGCTGCAAGTAGTCGATGACAATCAGCCCCAAGCCCTTTTCCATCTGCAGGCGGCGGGCTTTGGTGCGAATCTGCATCACATTGGAGCCGGCAGTATCATCGATATAGATCGGCGCTTCGGCCAGTCGTCCCATAGCGTCGGCAATCTTGGAGAAATCGTCGGAGCTTTCGGAGTCGGACAGTTTGCCCATGCGCATATTCCATAGGCTGACATTAGCCTCGGCCGAGAGCAATCTGTCGACCAGCTGCTCTTTGCTCATTTCCAGACTGAAGAGGGCGACCGGTTGCTTGTTGATAATAGCGGCTTGACGGGCCAGGTCCAGTGCCAAGGAGGTTTTGCCGACAGAGGGGCGGGCGGCCAGGATAATGAGGTCGGATTTCTGCAGACCGGCGAGCAGTTTGTCCAGTTCGTGGAAACCAGTGGAGAGGCCGCGCAGTTTGCCGCCTTGGCGATGCAACTCGTCGATGCGTTCGAAGGCATTGGCCAAGAGATTTTCGATGGAGACGAATGATTGCTTGGTGACCTTCTGGGAAACGGCAAAGAGGGCCTGTTCGGCTTGGTCTAGGATGTCGTCCAGTTCTTCTTCCTCTTGGTAGCCCAGTTCGGAGATCATAGAGGCGGCGCGGATCATTTTGCGCAGGGTAGACTTCTTTTGGATGATCTCGGCATGGTATTCACAGTTGGCCGAGGTGCCGACGCCGGCGGTCAGGCCGGCGATATAGGAGCGGCCGCCGACAGCCTCCAGTTTACCTTGTTCGTCCAAACGGGTGGTCAGGCTGAGGATATCGATCGGTTCGTGGCGGGTGTAGAGGTCCTGGATGGCGGTAAAAATGAGGCTATGAGCCTCTTTATAGAAGTCATCGGGGGCCAGAATATCCGCAACCTTGACGATAATCTGGGTATCAATCAAAAGACTGCCCAAAACATAGTTTTCGGCTTCCAGGCTCTGTGGCGGTAATTTGGCGAAATCGGCCATAATTTAGGGTTACTAATTGCTTATCTTACAGCTATTCACGGTAAAATTCAACCGTTGACAAACCCAAACTATCCTGCTATATTAACCCTATTAATTTGCTAGGACATGAAACTATCCACACGCTCCACATATGGGCTGCGCGCCCTGTCTTGCTTGGCCCGTCAGTTTCCCGAGGGTTTGTCCCTGGGAGAGATTGCCGAGACCGAGAAAATATCCCTCAAATACCTTGAGGCGATTTTTGCTATCCTCAAAAAGGAGGGCCTGGTGACCAGTACCAAGGGAGCAGGCGGCGGCTATAAGCTAGCCAAGGCTCCGCACAAGATTAATGTCTGGGAGGCCTTGCGCCCCCTAGAGAAGACTTTGCCCGAAGGCTCCTGCCAAGGCAGTGCCGGCCGCAAGAACTATTGCAAGCCAGGCTGTTGCGCCGTCGGAACAATGCTCGCCGAAGTCCAGAAATCGGTGCAAGGGAAGCTGGAACAGTACACTTTGAAAGATTTGTTTGCTAAAGAAAAAAGCATTTAAATTTTTAATTTTGTAATTTTTAATTTTGTAAATAATTTTTAATTTTTAATCCCTTCTGTTGTGCATGTATAAAGATTATTGAAGAAAATAAACAACGTGCGTTTGATTAATACTTTTTAAATCGCACTCCCCAAAAATTAAAAATTATAAAAATGAATTACCCCGCAGCAAGCTGACGGGGTATCAGATGAGAGATAATTGCTGTGAGTGCAACAATTGATATTCCATCTCCACACCCTGATTTTTAACATACTGCTGAATTGATTGTTCGTTTC